>ENA-UPTA01000807-UPTA01000807.1-activated-sludge-metagenome-genome-assembly--contig:-NODE-807-length-36079-cov-8.535643_pt1 | contig 36079 bp, 30 predicted proteins | sample MGYA00238184_ERZ773361 | MGnify/ENA primary metagenome ERZ773361 (study PRJEB29100, sample SAMN05720205) | activated sludge metagenome | isolation source: anaerobic digester from wastewater... | reverse complement strand
TATACACTCTTTCCCTACACGACGCTCTTCCGATCTGTCACCGAGCACCCGCATCAGCTCGGGATAGCGCAGCACGTGGCCGAGCGCCGGCACGCCGAGCTCCTCGGCACGCAGGCGCGTGCGCCCCGGGTGCCCGAGCACCGAGACGTCGACGCTGAGGATCGGCGCGGCCCTGGGCGCGGCCGCGATGCGCGACAGCAGCTGCGTGGAACCCAGCGACAGGGCCAGCACGCGGCCGGCCAGCGCCGCGGGCACCGGGCCCGGATGGCGTTCGAGCGCGATCTCGTCGGGTGCGAAGCCCTGGCGCAGCGCGAACAGCGCGAAGGCGGCGGCGACCGGGCCGCTGCCGACGACTTCGAGGATGCGCGGGGGGGCCGGGGAGGTCACGCGATCGCTGCGGCGGCGCGGGGATCAGCGCGGCGCGGGCCGCGGCTGCGCCCGCAGCTGCGCGTCGAGCGCGGCGAGCCGTTCGGGGGTGCCGACATCGGTCCAGCGGCCGGTGTGCACTTCGCCGCCGATGCGCCCGGACGCGGCGCCGGCGCGCAGCAGGGGGCCGAGCGGTGCGCGCGTGCCGCGCGCGATGCCGTCGAACAGTGCCGGCCGATAGACGCCGATGCCGCTGAAGGTGTGCCGCGGCGCGGTGTCCGCGCGCAGCCGCGCGCGCACCAGCCCGAAGTCGCCCTCCGGATGATGGGGCGGATTGGGCACCAGCACGCACCAGGCGAGCAGGTCGTCCGCCTGCATGCGCTCGGCGAGCGCAGGCGCGCGCGCCAGGTCGAAGTCGCACCAGACGTCGCCGTTGACGACCAGGAAGGGGGCCTCGCCCAGCAGCGGCAGCGCCTGCGCGATGCCGCCCGCGGTCTCGAGCGCCGCGGGCTCGGGGCTGTAGCGGATCGACACGCCCCAGGCCGCGCCGTCGCCCAGGCGCGCCTCGATCATCGCGCCCAGGTGCGCGTGGTTGACGACGACCTCGCGGATGCCCGCGGCCGCGAGCCGGCGCAGGTGCCAGCCGATCAGCGGTTCACCCGCCACTTCGAGCAGCGGCTTCGGGCAGTGGTCGGTGAGCGGCCGCATGCGCTCGCCGCGTCCGGCCGCGAGGATCATCGCGCGCATCGCCGCTCCTAGAACGTGTAGCCCACGGTGCGTGCGTCGCCCTCGATGCGCTCGATCAGTGCGGCCAGCGGTCCGAACGCGTTGTAGCGCGCGACGGCGGCGGTCACGTAGCGCAGCACGCGCGGCATGTCGGCGAGATAGCGGCTCTTGCCGTCGCGGTGGTTCAGGCGCGCGAAGATGCCCAGCACCTTCAGGTGGCGCTGCAGCCCCATCCATTCGAAGTCGCGGTAGAACTCGGAGAAGTCGGCCGCGACCGGCAGGCCGGCCTTGCGCGCACGCTCCCAGTGCCGGATCGCCCAGTCGAGCACCTGCTCCTCGTCCCACGCGACGTACGCGTCGCGCAGCAGCGAGACCAGGTCGTAGGTGATCGGGCCGAGCAGCGCATCCTGGAAGTCGAGCACGCCCGGATTCGCGTCGCCCGGCAGCAGCATCAGGTTGCGCGTGTGGTAGTCGCGGTGCACGAAGACCTGCGGCTGCGCGAGGTTGTTCGCGATCAGCAGCTCGAACGCGTCCGTCAGCGTGCGCCGTGCCGCGTCGTCGAGGGTCACGCCCTTGTGGCGTTCGACGTACCACTCGGGGAACAGCATCAGCTCGCGCAGCAGCACCGCACGGTCGTAGTCGGGGAACACGCCCGGGCGGCTGGCGCGCTGGATGCGCACCAGCGCCTGGCTCGCCTCGGCGTACAGCACCGGCGCATTGCCCGCGTCGATCACGTCGAGATAGGTGGTGGTGCCGAAGTCGGTCAGCAGCAGGAAGCCGCGCTCGAGATCGGAGGCGATGACGCCCGGCACGGTCATGCCGGCCTGCGCGAACACCTGCGCGGCGTGCACGAACGGGCGGCAGTCCTCGAGCGGGGGCGGGGCGTCCATCGCAATCAGCGAGGCGTGCGGGCCGCCGGCGCAGTCGATGCGGAAGTAGCGCCGGAAGCTCGCATCGTCGGAGGCACGGCGGATCGAGCCCACCTGCAGCCCGAGGGCGGCGGGCAGCGCGTTCAGCCAATCCGTCAGCAGGTCGAGGCGGGGGTCGGCGACGGGCGGTGCGGCGTCGTGGTCGGCGGGCGGGGGGGAGGAGGGTGTCGGCATGCGGTTCGGGCCGGAGTGCGGCAGGCTTCGTATAATAAAAGATCGACCGACATGACCCTCACTCTTCGCCGCATCGCCCAAGTGCTGTCGGCCGTCTGGTGCGTACCGGCACTCGCGGCGGATCCGTCCGCATTCCCACTGCGCCTCGAACCCGCCCTCGGCGAAACCGCCGCCGGCCAGGTCGAGGGGCGGCCGGTGTTCGGCCGCGGCGACCGCATGAGCGGGCGCACCGAACGCGAGATCACCCTCGAGGGCGATGCCGAGCTGCGCCGCGCCGGCACCGTCGTGCGCGGCGAGCGCATCACCTACTACCAGCCCGACGACGAGGTGGTGGCGGTGGGCAACGTGCGCATCGTCCGGCAGGGCAACGTGTTCACCGGGCCCGAGCTGCGGCTCAAGATCGACGCGAGCGAGGGCTTCTTCACCGCACCCGCCTACACGCTGCCCCTGTATGGCGGGCACGGCCGCGCCGACCGGGTCGAGTTCCAGGGGCCCGACCGCATGTCCCTGATCAACGCGACGTACTCGACCTGCCGGCCCGAGAACCCCGACTGGTACCTGAGCGCCGAGACGCTGACGCTGGATCAGGAGCAGCAGGAGGGCACGGGCCGTTCCGCCAGTCTGTACTTCAAGGACCGGCGCATCCTCGCGGCGCCGCTGTTCGGCTTCTCGCTGGGCGACGAGCGCAAGAGCGGCCTGCTGGCGCCGACCTTCTCGTTCACGTCGCGCACGGGCCCCGAGCTGCTGTTCCCCTACTACTGGAACATCGCGCCCAACCGCGACTTCACGTTCTATCCGCGGCTGATGGCGCGCCGCGGGCTGCAGCTCGGCGGGCAGTTCCGCTACCTCGAGCCGCGCGCCTTCGGCGACCTGCGCTTCGAGTACACGCCCAACGATTCGCTGGCCAACACGAACCGCTACTTCTGGAGCGCGCTGCACAACTTCTCGGGCGTGGCGGGCTGGAGCGGCAGCATCAACGCGCGCGGCGTGTCCGACGACAACTACTTCGTCGACTACTCGCGCTCGATCCTCGCCAGCTCCGAGCGCATCCTGCCGCGTGACTTCCTCGCCTTCCGGTCCGACGGCGACTGGACGTTCCTCGCGCGCGCCACGCGCTACCAGAGCATCCTCGATGCGCGCCTGGCGCCGCCCTACGAGCGCGTGCCGCAGCTGAGCGCCACCCACACGCGGCGCGATGTCGCCGGGTTCGACTTCGAGACGCTGTTCGACGCGACCCAGTTCCGCCGCCCGGTGGTCGGCGCCACCGAAGGGCTCCGGCTGCTCGCCTATCCGCGCGTCAGCTATCCGATCGTGCGTCCCGGCTGGTTCGTGATCCCGAAGATGGGTCTGCACCTGTCGAACTACCGTCTGGACAACCCGGCCGTGCCGGAGCAGACGACGCTGAACCGGTCGGTGCCGGTGTTCTCGCTCGACGCGGGCCTCGTGTTCGAGCGCAACGCGCGGTTCTTCGGACGCGAGATGACGCAGACGCTGGAGCCGCGCCTGTTCTACGTGAAGGCGCCGTACCGCGACCAGAGCGCGTTCCCGGTGTTCGACACCGGGGTGGCCGACTTCAACTTCGCGCAGCTGTTCTCGGACAACACGTTCGTCGGCAACGACCGCATCGCCGACCTCAACCAGCTCACCACCGCCGTGGTGTCGCGGCTGATCGAACCGCGCACCGGTGCCGAGTCGCTGCGCTTCGCGCTCGGTCAGCGCATGTACTTCTCCGACCAGCGCGTGGGCATTGCCGGCATCGAGTCGCGCACCGACCGGCGGTCCGACCTGCTGCTGGCGGCCTCGGCGCTGCTCGACCCCTACACCAGCATCGACGCCGGGCTGCAGTACAGCGTGCGCGACTCGAGCGTGCCGCGCTTCAACCTGCTGTGGCGCTACCTGCCGGCCGACGGCCGCGTGTTCAACGCCGGGGTGCGCTTCCTGCGGGACGAGCTCGGCCAGGTCGACACCTCGTGGCGCTGGCCGATCGCCTCGCGCTGGATGGCGCTCGGCCGGGTCAACTACTCCTGGCTGAGCAAGCGCATCGATCCCGCGACCCTGACGCTCGTCGATGCCAAGCCCGGCATCATCGAAGGTGTGCTGGGCTTCGAGTACAACGCCGACTGCTGGACCACCCGCTTCGTGATGCAGCGCTTCGTCACCGCGGTCGGGCGCACCACCAGCGCCTTCTTCATCCAGCTCGAGCTTTCCGGCCTGGCGCGGATCGGATCCGACCCGTTCGATATACTGCGCCGGAACATCCCGGGCTACCGCCTGCCCAACGACCGGCCGGTCCTGCCCTCCCGATTCTTCGGATACGAATGAGCCTTCCGCACCGCCTGACCTGCGCCTTCGTGGCGATGCTGCTGACCGCCGCCGTCCATGCGCAGGCGCCGTCCGCCCCGCGCGAGCTCGACCGCGTGATCGCGGTGGTGAACACCGACATCATCACGGCCAACGAGCTCGCGATGCGTCAGCGCACCGTCGAGCAGCAGCTCCGGCGCCAGCGCATCGACCTGCCGCCGCCCGACGTGCTGCGCCGGCAGGTGCTCGAGCGCCTGATCATGGACCGCGCGCTGGCGCAGGCCGCGCGCGACCAGGGCCTGCGCGTCGACGACGCCCAGCTCGACCGCGCGCTGGCGCGCATCGCCGAGCAGAACCGTCTGACGCCGTCGCAGCTGCGCACCCAGATCGAGCGCGACGGCATGAACTACGTGCGCTTCCGCGAAGACATCCGCGACGAGATCCTCGTGTCGCGCCTGCGCGAGCGCGAGGTCGACGCCAAGGTCGTCATCAGCGAGGCCGACGTCGACGCCTGGCTCGCCGACCAGGGGACGGCCGAGCCGTCCGCCGTCGAGTACAACCTGTCGCAGATCCTGCTGCGGATCCCGGAAGGGGCTTCGCCCGAGCAGATCGAACGCCAGCGCCTGCGGGCCGAGGAGGTCGTGCGTCAGGCGCAGCGCGGCGCCGAATTCGCACGCCTGGCCGCGGCGTTCTCCGACGCGCCCGATGCGATGTCGGGCGGCGCCATCGGGTTCCGACCGGCCGACCGCCTGCCGCAGCTGTACGTGGATGCCGTCGCCTCGCTCAAGCCCGGCGAGGTCACGCCGCCGCTGCGCAGCCCGAACGGCTTCCACATCCTGAAGCTGGTCGACCGGCGCGCCAGCGTGCCGGGCAAGATCGGCAGCGAGCCGGTGGTGCAGACGCGCGCGCGCCACATCCTGATCCGCCCGTCCGAACTCGTGCCCGAAGGCGAGGTGATGCGCCGGCTGCGCGACCTGCGCGACCGGGTGCGCGGCGGGGCCGACTTCGCCGAGCTCGCGCGTCAGTACTCCAGCGACGGCAGTGCCGGTCGCGGCGGCGACCTCGGCTGGGTGTACCCGGGCGACACGGTGCCCGACTTCGAGCGCGCGATGGCTGCTCTGCAGCCGGGGCAGGTGAGCGACCCGGTGCGCACCGAGTTCGGCGTGCACCTGATCCAGGTGCTCGAGCGCCGCACCGACAGCGCGTCGCCCGAGCGCGTGCGGCAGGCGGCGCGTCAGGCGCTGCGCGAGCGCCGGATCGAAGAGGCGCTGCAGGACTGGCTGCGACAGGTCCGCGACCGCGCCTACGTCGAGTACCGCGACCAGTAGCCGCCCGGCGAAGCGCACGCCCGCCTTCCGCACACGTTCCAGCCTCGGCACGCCGCCCTCGTGGCCCACGTCGCACGCAAGCGCTTCGGTCAGCACTTCCTGGCCGACCGGTCCGTCATCGCACGCATCGTCGATGCGATCGCGCCGCGTGACGGCGAACGCCTGCTCGAGATCGGCCCCGGGCAGGGCGCCCTCACGTCGGCGCTGCTGCAGCGGGTCGGGCACCTGAGCGCGATCGAGATCGACCGCGACCTGGCAGCGGGCCTGCGCCGTCGGTACGGCGACCGGCTCACGCTGATCGAGGGCGACGTGCTGGCGGTCGATCTGGCCGAGGCGCTCGGCGCCGGCCCCGTGCGTGTGGTCGGCAATCTGCCCTACAACATCTCCAGTCCGCTGCTGGTGCGCCTGATCGCGGTGCGCGACCGCGTGGCGGACCAGCACTTCATGCTGCAGAAGGAGGTGGTCGACCGCATCGTGGCGGCGCCGGCGACCGCGGCATACGGCCGCCTCGGCGTGCTGCTGCAGGCGTACTACGACGTGGAGTCCCTGTTCGACGTGCCGCCCGAGGCGTTCGAGCCGCCGCCGAAGGTCGATTCGTCGGTGGTGCGGATGCTGCCGCGGAGCGCATCGCCGGCGGTGGCGCCCGAGACGCTGTCGCCGCTGCTCGCCGTGGCGTTCGGCCAGCGCCGCAAGATGCTGCGCAACACGGTGCTGCCGTGGCTGTCCGCGCGCAGGGTCGACGCGTCCGCACTGCCGCCGACGGCGCGCGCCGAGGAGATCCCGGTGCAGGTGTGGCTGGAGGTGGCCGCGCGCCTCGCGCAGGCTTCGGCCTGAGGGCTGTGCAGGCTGGCCCGGGCAGCGTCCGGAGTCTCGCCTGGCACGCCCGCGCTTGCCCCGTGCCCTGGGCCGACGCGTGGCCGGTTCAGCGCAGCGGGAACCCGACCAGTGTCTCCAGTGTGTCGAGCGCCGGCCCGGGTTCGCCGACCTTGATCGTGGCCATGCCCAGCGTGCGGGCCGGCTTCAGGTTGATGCCCAGGTCGTCCAGGTACACGCAGTGGGCCGGGTCGACCCCCAGCGCGTCGGTCATCATCAGGTAGATGCGCGGATCGGGTTTGCGCAGGCCCGCCTTGGCGCTCTCGATCACGTGATGGAACAGCTTCATGATGTCGGCCTTGTACAGCGAGCCCATCGTGCTGCCCTGCATGGCCGTGAAGTTGTTGGTGATGCAGCCGGTCTTCAGGCGGGCGCCGATGCGGCGCAGCGCCTCCACCATCTCGGGGCGGATCACGCCGCTGAGCAGGGGCAGCACGTCGCGGCCGTCGACCTCGTGGCCGAGCGCACGGCTCTCGGCGGCGAACAGGGCGCCGAAGGCCTCGGCGTCGATCTCGCTGCGCTCGAGCCGCGCCCACGCGTTCTCGTGCGGGTTGGTCGCGTTGACCGTGCGCAGGAACCCGGTCGGCAGGCCGCGCTCGGCCTCGAAGCGTGCGAACGCCTCGAAGGGGCTGGACGAGATCACGCCTCCGAAGTCCCAGATGACTGCCTTCACTGCCGACATGCGATGTGTTCCTGTGGTGCGATGGGGAAAGAGGGGCCGGCGCATGCGGCGCGTGGACGCCGCGGGCGCCGGTCAGCGCGGTGCGCGCTCGATCAGTTCGATCTTGTAGCCGTCCGGATCCTGGACGAAGGCGATCACCGTGGTGCCGCCCTTCACCGGACCGGCCTCGCGCGTGACGGTGCCGCCGCTGGTGCGGATGCGCTCGCAGGCCGCGGCGGCGTCCGGCACCTCGATGGCGATATGCCCGTAGCCGGCGCCGAGGTCGTACGACGAGACGCCGTAGTTGTAGGTGAGTTCGAGCACCGCGCCCTGCGACTCGTCGCCGTAGCCGACGAAGGCGAGCGCGTATTTCTGCTCGGGGCGGTCGGTGGTGCGCAGCAGCTGCATGCCCATCACGCCGGTGTAGAAGTCGATCGAGCGCTGCATGTCGCCCACGCGCAGCATGGTGTGAAGGATTCGCATCGTAGGGTTCCTCGAAAGGTCGTTGGCCGACGGGGGTCAGCTGATCAGCGTGTCGTCGGGGTAGGCGCGCAGCCACTCGCGTGCGCGCCGGTAGTCGGGGTAGAGCGTCTCGAGATGTTGCCAGAAGCGTGCGCTGTGGTTCATCTCGCGCAGGTGCGCGAGCTCGTGCGCGATCACGTAGTCGACGATGTCGGCGGGGAAGTGCATCAGGCGCCAGTTGAGCCGGATCGAGCCGTCCGCCGCGCAGCTGCCCCACCGCGTGCGGGCGGACGACAGCGCCCAGCGCCGCGGCGCCACCCCGTGGCGGTCGGCGAACGCCTCGAGCCGCTCGGCGAAATGCACGCGCGCGCGCTTCTGCAGCCAGGCCTGCACGTCGTCCTGGAGACGGTTGCGCGCACCGGCAACGATCAGCAGCGTGCCGTCGAGCCGCACCGTGCCGGCGTGCGCCGGGTCGACGCGCAGGGTGAGCGGCTGGCCGAGGTAGGGCATCGTCGCACCGTCCGCCCAGCGCACCGACACGCGCTCGCGGCGTGCGGCGTGGTCGCGCCATTCGTCGAGCTTGCGCAGGATCCAGTCGCCGCGCTCGGCCAGTGCGGTCTCGATCTGGCTCTGGGCGACCCAGGTGGGCGCGGTGACGGCCAGGCCGCGCGCGTCGATCGTGAAGCCGATCGTGCGGCGGCGCGAGCGCTTGAGCTGGTACTCGACGAAGCGGCCGTCGAGGCGCACCAGGCGTGCACCGGCGCGGGTGACCCCCGTGCGCGGCGCCGCATCGAACAGCGGCAGCGTGAGCTGCAGCGCCGCGTCGGCGAGTTGTCGTCCGAGCTGGGTGAGGCGCTTCATGCGGCGTCCCGGTACACGTGGGGGCTGATGCGGCGCATTTCGGTCTCGATCCACTGCTCCACTTCGGCGTTCAGCTGGTCGGGGGTCTTGCCCTCGGACGGGATCGGCGCGCCGATCGACACGGTCACCAGTCCGGGCGACTTCACGAAGGCGTTGCGGGGCCAGCGCTCGCCCGAGTTGACGGCGATCGGCACGACCGGAACACCGGTGCGGATGGCGAGTCGCGCGCCGCCCGACTTGTAGCGTCCTTTCCCTCCGACCATGGTACGCGTTCCTTCGGGAAACATGATGATCCATCGGCCGTCGGCGAGCTTGCGGAGGCCCTGTCGCACGACGTTCTCGAAGGCGTCGGAGCCGCGCCGCCGGTCGATGTGGATCATGTCGAGCAGCGCGATGCCCCAGCCGAAGAACGGGATGAACAGCAGCTCGCGCTTGAACACGTAGCACAGCTCGCGGGGCATCACGCAGGGGTAGAACAGCGTCTCCCAGCTCGACTGGTGCTTGGACAGCAGGATCACCGGCGCATCGGGCAGCCGCTCGTAGCCCAGCACCTGCCAGCGGATCCCCAGGATGTGACGTGCCGCCCAGATGACCATGCGCGGCCAGATCATCGTGAACCGGTAGCGGGTGTGCAGCGGCAGCGGCGCGCACAGCAGGCAGCCGAACGCCACCGGCACCACGGTGACCAGTTCGAACAGCAGGAACAGCACCGCGCGTACGGCTGCCATCACCGGTCCGTCAGGGCACCAGCTCGTTGGCGACGGCCGCGAGGTCGACGCGCACCGCCGTCTCGGGCGGCAGCCCGCCGTCGCGCATCGTGCGCCGGCCCTTGCCGGTGAGGACCAGCACCGGCCGGCAGCCGGCCGCGCAGGCCGCCTGCAGGTCGCGCATCGAGTCGCCCACCAGGGTCACGCCGGCCGGCGCGACGTCGAAGCGCCGCAGGATCTCGTGGACCATGCCGGCCTTGGGCTTGCGGCAGTCGCAGCCGGCATCGGCCGCATGCGGGCAGAAGAACACGCCGTCGATGCGGCCGCCCGCGGACGCCACCGCCTGATGCATCTTCGTGTGGATGGCCATCAGCGTGGACAGGTCGAACAGGCCGCGCGCCACGCCCGACTGGTTGGAGGCGACCGCGATGCGATAACCCGCCTTGCACAGGCGGGCGATGGCGTCGAGGCTGCCCGGCACCGGAACCCACTCGTCGGGGCTCTTGATGTAGGCGTCGCTGTCCTCGTTGATGACGCCGTCGCGGTCGAGGATGATGAGTTTCACGCGTTCGACAGTTTCGACAGGTCTGCAACCTGGTTCATCATCGCATGCAGCCGGGCCAGCAGGGCGAGGCGGTTGCCGCGCACCCGCGCGTCGTCGGCCATCACCATCACGGCATCGAAGAACTGGTCGACGGCGTCGCGCGCGCCGGCCAGCACGGTGAGCGCACCGGTGAAGTCGCGCGCCTGCATCGCCGTGCCGACCCGGGGCGCAAGCGCCTCGATGCGCTCGAACAGCGCGCGTTCGGCCGCGTCGGCGAACAGCGCGGGATCGACGTCCGCCGCAGCGCCCGCGCCCGACTTGCGCAGGATGTTGCCGATGCGCTTGTTGGCGGCGGCGAGGCTCGCCGCCTCGGGCAGCGCCGAGAACGCGCGCACCGCGTCGACCTGCGCCGGCACCAGCCACAGCCGCGTGGGCGCCTGGGAGATCACGGCATCGACTTCGCCCGCGGTGGCGCCGCGCTCGCGCAGCAGGCCCTGCAGGCGATCGTGGAAGAAGGCGATCAGTGCATCCGCCGCGTCGGGCACGTGGCCGGAGAACGCGCCGAACGCGATCGCGACCAGCCGGTCCAGCGGCAGCTCGAGCTGCTTCTCGATCAGCATGCGCAGCACGCCCACCGCGTGGCGGCGCAGCGCGAACGGATCCTTGTCGCCGGTGGGCTGCTGGCCGATGCCGAACAGTCCGGCCAGCGTCTCGAGCTTGTCGGCCAGGGCCACCACGGTGCCGGCCGGCGTGGCCGGCAGCGCGTCGCCGGCGAAGCGCGGCTGGTAGTGCTCGGTGATGGCCAGCGCCACGGCCTCGGGCTCGCCGTCGTGACGGGCGTAGTACGTGCCCATCACGCCCTGCAGCTCGGGAAACTCGCCGACCATGCCGGTGAGCAGGTCGGCCTTGGCGAGCTGGGCCGCACGGTCGCAGGTCCAGCCGTCGACCGACAGCGCATGCGCGATGTCGCGCGCGATCGCGCGCACGCGCTCGACGCGCTGGCCCTGCGTGCCGAGCTTTGCGTGATAGACGACCGACTCCAGGCGCGGCACGCGGTCGGCCAGCGGCGTCTTCTTGTCCTGCTCGAAGAAGAAGCGCGCGTCGGCCAGGCGCGGACGCACCACGCGCTGGTTGCCGTCGACGATGAAGCGCGGGTCGGCGACCTCCATGTTGGACACGATCAGGAAGCTGGGCAGCAGCCGGCCCTGCGCGTCGAACAGCGGGAAGTACTTCTGGTTGGTGCGCATCGTGAGGATCAGGCACTCCTGCGGCACCTGCAGGAACTCCTGCTCGAAGCGTCCCACGTACACCGCCGGCCACTCGACCAGCGCGCAGACCTCGTCGAGCAGCGGCGCGACGGCGGACTCGTCGCCCAGCGACGCGTCGAGGCCGCGCGCCTGCTCGCGCAGCAGCGCTTCGATGCGGGCGCGTCGCGTGTCGAAGTCGGGCAGCACGCGGCCCTCGCGCTCGAGCACGTGCACGTAGGCGGCAGCGTCGGGCAGCGTCAGTTCGCCGGCGCCCTGGAAGCGGTGGCCCTGGGTGATGCGATCCGACTGCAGGCCGAGCACCTGCGCCGGCACCACGTCGGCGCCGTGCAGCACGACCAGCCGGTGGGCAGGCCGCACGAAGCTGACGCTGGTGCGGCCGTCGGCCAGCTGATACTCCATCAGCTTCGGGATCGGCAGCTTTGCCAGCGCCTGCGTCAGCACCGCGTCGATCGCGCCGGCCAGCGTCTCGCCGCGCTGGGTGCTGCGGAAGTAGAAGCACTCCTGCTTGCCGTCGGACGCGCGGGTGAGCTGGTCGACGGTGGCGCCCTGCTTTTCGGCCCACTTCAGCAGCGCCTGCGTCGGCCGGCCTTCGGCGTCGAGCGCGACCTTGGTCGACGGCCCCTTGAGCTCGACGCTGCGGTCGGGCGCCTGGTGCACGACGTCGTCGATGCGCACGGCCAGACGGCGCGGTGTGCAGAAGCCCCGCACCGCGCCGTCGGCGCCCGCCAGACCGCGCGTGCGCAGGCCGTCGGCGATGCCCGCGCTGAAGGCGTCGCCCAGGCGCTTGAGCGCCTTGGGCGGGAGTTCTTCGGTGAAGAGTTCGATCAGCAGCGGCCGGGCACTCATTCAGGCTGCCTTCGTCAGGGGTTTGAGCATCGGAAATCCGAGGCGTTCGCGCGCGTCGTGATACGACTGCGCGACCAGCCGGGCGAGGTTGCGCACGCGCCCGATGTAGGCGGCACGCTCGGTGACGGAAATGGCGCCGCGGGCGTCGAGCAGGTTGAACGTGTGCGAGCACTTCATGACCATCTCGTACGCGGGCAGCGCGAGCTGCGCGGCGATCAGCGACCGCGCCTCGGCCTCGTACTCGTCGAAGTGGCGGAACAGCATCTCGACGTTGGAGTGCTCGAAGTTGTAGGTCGACTGCTCGACCTCGTTCTGGTGGAACACGTCGCGGTAGGTGATGCCGTCGGTCCAGACCAGGTCGTAGATGCTCTCGACGCCCTGCAGGTACATCGCCAGGCGTTCGATGCCGTAGGTGATCTCGCCGGTGGTCGGCTGGCACTTCAGCGAGCCGACCTCCTGGAAGTAGGTGAACTGCGTGACTTCCATCCCGTTGAGCCAGACCTCCCAGCCCAGCCCCCAGGCGCCGAGCGTGGGCGACTCCCAGTCGTCCTCGACGAAGCGGATGTCGTTGACCTGCGGGTCGATGCCGAGCGCCTTCAGCGAGCCGAGGTACAGCTCGAGGATGTCGGGCGGCGACGGCTTGAGCACCACCTGGTACTGGTAGTAGTGCTGCAGGCGGTTGGGGTTCTCGCCGTAGCGACCGTCCTTGGGCCGGCGCGAGGGCTGCACGTACGCCGCACGCCAGGGCTCGGGGCCGATCGCGCGCAGGAAGGTCGCGGTGTGGAACGTGCCTGCCCCCACTTCCATGTCGTAGGGCTGGAGCAGGGCACAGCCGTGCTTGTCCCAGTACTCCTGGAGACGCAGGATCACTTGCTGAAAGCTGAGCATCGTTGTCGGGGGCGCCGCCGTTGAGCGAAAACCCGCAATTCTAGCGGTTCCGGCGCCCGCTCAGCGGTGTGCGTGCCGGCGGCTGCCCGTGCCCCGCCGGCGGACGGCGAGTCCTGCCAGCAGCAGGGCCAGCAGCAGGGCGCCCGGCGCGAGGGTGCCGAAGCGCACGTAGGGGGTGGTGCCGGTGGTGCCCTGCACCTGCACGTCGAGTGCGCCGCGCTCGTAGGCGGGCAGGCGCGCGGTCACGCGTCCGCGGTGATCGATCGCCGCGGTCACGCCGGTGTTGGTGGCGCGCAGCATCGGCCGGGCGGTCTCGAGGGCGCGCATGCGCGCGATCGCCAGGTGCTGCGGCAGCGCATGCGAGTCGCCGAACCAGGCGATGTTGCTGACGTTCACCAGCACGCTGGCGCCCGCGGCGCCGTCGGCTCCGCGCACCGTGCGGGCGATCTCGTCGCCGAACAGGTCCTCGTAGCAGACGTCGAAGGCGAAGCGCTGGCCGGCGACGGTGAAGGGCGGCTGGTCGGCGCGGCCGCGGGCGAACTCCCCCAGGGGGATGTTCATCAGGCGCACGAACCACGCGAAGCCCGTCGGGATGAACTCGCCGAAGGGCACGAGGTGCTGCTTGTCGTAGCGCGCCGCGATGGCGGGGCTCGGCGGCAGGATCAGGGCGACGCTGTTCGTGTAGCGCAGCGCGGCGCCGGGTGACGGCAGGCCCATCGGGTCGGGCCCGGACGCCTCGAACAGCGGCATGCCGATCGCCAGCGCATGGCCGTCGCGCCGCGCCGTGCGCAGCAGCCGCGCCGCGATCTCCGGGGGCGTCGACGACCAGGGCGTCGTCCAGGCGGTCTCGGGCAGCACAGTGAGCTGCGCGTCGCCGCCCTCCGCCAGCGCGGCGTAGTCCTCCATCGCCTGCAGTGCACGCACCCGATCGAACTTCATCTGCTGCGGCACGTTGCCCTGCACCAGGCGCACGCGCACCGCGTCGCCCTGCGGCACGCCGAAGGGCTGGGTGCGCAGGGCGGCACCGCACGCCAGCACCAGCACGGTGACGGGCAGCGCGAGGCGCCAGTGCGCGGGGGCCGCGGCCCACAGCGCTGCCAGCAGCACGGCCAGCATGCCGATGCCGTGCACGCCCACCAGCGGGGCGTAGCCGGCGAGCGGTCCGTCGACGTGCGCATAGCCGACGGCCAGCCACGGAAAGCCGGTGAACAGCCAGCCGCGCAGCAGCTCCGCGCCGCCCCAGGCGGCCGCCAGCAGTGCGGCATGCGCGAGCACTGCGCGGTCCGGTCCCGCGAGGCGTCGCGCCGCGGCCAGCGCAGCGGCCGGGAACAGCGCGAGATAGGCGGCGAACAGGACGACGGCCGCGGCAGCCAGCGGCCAGGGCATGCCGCCGTAGACGTGCATGCTCGTGTGCAGCCAGCTCAGTCCGACCGTGAACCAGCCGAGCCCGAAGCACAGGCCCGGCAGCAGGGTGTGCCGGATGGGCGCATCGCGGTCGACGTGTCCCGTCAGGCGGAGCAGCAGCGCGAGCGCGACCGTGGGCACCAGCCAGTGGTCGAGCGGCGGGGCGAAGCCGAGCGCGTGCAGCGCGCCCAGCAGCGCCGCCGCCGGCAGCCTCAGGCGCTCAGGCAGCCGGGCGCCCGGACTCATCCGCCGTGCCCGGATCGGGCAGCCGCTCCGCGGTCAGCAGGTGCACCTGACGTGCGTCGGCGCGCAGCACTTCGAGGCGGATGCCGTCGAGCACCACCGATTCGCCGCGATGCGGCACCCGCCCGAGCGCGTCGGTGACGAGGCCGCCGATCGTGTCGAATCGGTCGTCGGGCACGTGCGCACCGAAGACCTTGTTGAACTGCGTGATCTCGGTGATGCCGCGCACGCGCCAGCGCGGGCCGTGCGCACCCGGCTCGGCCGCGACGATGTCGTCGGATGCCTCGTGCAGGTCGAACTCGTCCTCGATGTCGCCGACGATCTGCTCGAGCACGTCCTCGATGGTGATCATGCCCGACACGCTGCCGAACTCGTCGACGACGACGGCGATGTGGTTGCGGCTCGCGCGGAAGTCGCGCAGCAGGATGTTCAGCCGCTTCGACTCCGGGATGAAGAACGGCGCCCGCAGCAGCGTGCGCAGTGCGGGCGGATCGCTGCCGTACAGGCGCAGCAGGTCCTTGGCGTGCAGCACGCCGATCACGTTGTCGCGCTCGTGCTCGATGACCGGAAAGCGCGAGTGCCCGGTCTCGATCACGCGCGGCAGGAACGACGCAGGCGGATCGGACACGTCGATCACGTCCATCTGCGAGCGCGGCACCATCACGTCGCCGGCCGCCAGCTCGGACACCTGCAGCACGCCTTCGATCATCGACAGTGCATCGGCGTCGAGCAGTTCGCGGTCGTGCGACGCGCGCAGCAGGCTCAGCAGTTGTTCCCGGTCTTCCGGCGCGCGCAGCAGAAGCGCCGACAGTCGTTCGAACAGCGAGCGCTTCGGCTCGTTGCCCGACAGAGGCTCCGACATTGGGATGATCGGGGAGTGGAAGATCGGGGCAGGATAACCGAACTGCCGCAGGCGGGCCAAACCGCGGACGCACGCCGAGGCATGCGCGGCGTCAGCCCGGACGCGTGTCCGTGTCGCGGTACGGGTCGGGGATGCGCAGCCGCCGCAGCAGCGCGACCTCCAGCGCCTCCATGCGCGCGGCCTCGTCCTCCTGCTCGTGGTCGAAGCCCTGCGCGTGCAGCACGCCGTGGATGACCAGATGCGCGAGGTGGTGATCGAAGCGCTTGCCCTGGCTGCGCGCCTCGCGCGTCACCACCGGCAGGCAGATCACGATGTCGGCGCTGTCCTCGTCGTAGGGGAAGGTGAGCACGTTGGTGGCGTAGTCGCGGCCGCGGTACGTGCGGTTCAGGGCGCGGCCCTCGCGGCTGCCCACGAAGCGGATCGTCAGCCGTGCGTCGCGCTGCAGCGCGCGCTGCGCCCAGCGTCGCACGCGGCGGCGATCGACCGGGCACGCCGGGATCGTCGCGCCGCACTGGATGTCCAGCGTGAGCAGGGGCTGCTCGGGATCAGGCATTGCGCGCGTCGCGCTCGTAGGCGTCGACGATGCGCGCCACCAGCGGGTGCCGGACGACGTCGCTGCTGTCGAACTCGGTGAACGCGATGCCCCGCACGGCGCGCAGGATGCGGCGCGCCTCGTGCAGACCGGACGTCTGCGCGCGCGGCAGGTCGACCTGCGTGATGTCGCCCGTGACCACCGCCCGCGAGCCGAAGCCCATGCGGGTGAGGAACATCTTCATCTGCTCGGGCGTGGTGTTCTGCGCCTCGTCGAGGATGATGAACGCATGGTTGAGCGTGCGACCGCGCATGTAGGCCAGCGGCGCGATCTCGATCGCCTGCTTCTCGAACATGCGCGCCGTGCGCTCGAATCCGAGCAGGTCGTAGAGCGCGTCGTACAGGGGCCGCAGGTAGGGATCGACCTTCTGCGCCAGGTCGCCCGGCAGGAAGCCCAGACGCTCGCCGGCCTCGACCGCGGGGCGGGTCAGCACGATGCGCTTGACCGCGTCGCGCTCCAGCGCGTCGACCGCGCAGGCCACGGCGAGGTAGGTCTTGCCGGTGCCGGCCGGACCGGTGCCGAAGGTGACGTCGTGGCTCAGGATGTTGCGCAGGTACTCGCGCTGACGCGGCGTGCGCCCCTGCAGATCGGTGCGCCGCGTGTGGAGCACCGGCGATTCGTCGATGGGGGCAGGGCCCTCGGCGTGCGCCGGGGCCGCATGGCGGGTGTCCGCGGCATCGGGAGTTTCGAGCGGCGTCCCGGTCCGGCCCGCGGTCGCGGCACCGGAAGCGGCCAGGGCACCGGCCACGGCCACGGCCAGGTCGGAGGCCTCGGCCGCGGTGGCGTGCGCAGACGGCGTCGAGGTCGCAGGCGGCGTCGAGGCCGGGTGCATGGCCGCGGGCGCAGACGCCTCGGCCCCTGCCGTTACCTGCGCCGCCCGGGGCGCGCGCGATGCCGCGGCGCGCTTCGCGCCCGCCGCCGGTCGCGCGGCCGCCGTCGATCGCACGGCCGGGCGCGGGCGCGCGGCCGCACTCTGCAGCTCGACCAGCCCGAGCTGGATGTCGTCGACCGACAGCGCCCGGGTTGCCAGCGACGCGAAGTGTGCGAGCGCGGCGGCGGTCGCACGCGCCGCCGCCGCCGGCCCGTCGATCGCGAACCGCGCGCCACGCCGCTGGATGCGGGTGTCGAACGCCTCGGCGATCTGGCGGATGTTCTGGTCCAGCGGGCCGCACAGGTTCGCCAGGCGCTGGTGTGCGCTGTCGTCGAGCGCGTATTCGACCGTCCGGGCCATGCGGGTCAGTCCTGGATCGGCACGCGGCCGCGCAGCGAATGCGGGTACGCGCGGGTGATCTCGACGTCGATCATGCGTCCGATCAGGCGCTCGGGGCCTTCGAAGTTGACCATGCGGTTGTTGCTGGTGCGGCCGGCGAGCTCGCGCGCATCCTTGCGCGCGTGGCCTTCGACCAGCACGCGCTGCACGCTGCCCACCATCGCTTCGCTGATGCGTCGCGCATTGGCGTCGATCGTCGACTGCAGGCGCTGCAGCCGGCGCAGCTTGACCTCGTGCGGCGTGTCGTCCGGCAGGTCGGCCGCGGGGGTGCCGGGCCGGGCGCTGTAGATGAACGAGAACGAGCTGTCGAAGCCGACGTCCTCGATCAGCTTCATCGTGCGCTCGAAGTCGTCGTCGGTCTCGCCGGGGAAGCCGACGATGAAGTCGGAGCCGATGCAGATGTCGGGACGCGCCTCGCGCAGGCGCCGGATGATGGACTTGTACTCGAGGGCGGTGTAGCCGCGCTTCATCGCCGCCAGCACGCGGTCGGAGCCGGACTGCACCGGCAGGTGCACGTGGGTGGCCAGCTGCGGGATCGTGCGGTGCGCCTCGATCAGCCGCGCGCTGAACTCCTTGGGGTGCGACGTGGTGTAGCGGATGCGCTCGATGCCGGGGATCTCGGCGACATACTCGAGCAGCAGCGCGAAGTCGGCCGTCTCGTCGCCGACCGGCAGCCCGGTCACGCCGCCTTCGCGTCCGGTCATCCGGCCCCGGTAGGCGTTGACGTTCTGACCCAGCAGCGTCACCTCGTGCACGCCCTGGTCGGCCAGTCCGGCGATCTCGATCAGCACGTCCTCCAGCGGGCGCGACACTTCTTCGCCCCGCGTGTAGGGCACGACGCAGAAGCTGCAGTACTTGCTGCAGCCTTCCATGATGGAGACGAACGCGGTCGCACCCTCGACACGCGCGGGCGGCAGGTGGTCGAACTTCTCGATCTCGGGGAAGCTGATGTCGACCTGCGCGCGGCCGCTGTCGATGCGGCGCCGGATCAGGTCGGGCAGCCGGTGCAGCGTCTGCGGGCCGAACACCACGTCGACGTAGGGCGCGCGCTTCACGATCGCCTCGCCTTCCTGGCTGGCCACGCAGCCGCCGACACCGATCAGCAGGCCGGGCTTGTCCTGCTTGAGCTGGCGGATGCGGCCCAGGTCGGAGAAGACCTTGTCCTCGGCCTTCTCGCGCACCGAGCAGGTGTTGAGCAGGATGATGTCGGCCTGCTCGGGATCGTCGGTGGCGACGGCGCCTTCCGACTGCTGCAGGACGTCGGCCATGCGGGCCGAGTCGTATTCGTTCATCTGGCACCCGAAGGTGCGGATGTAGACCTTGCGGGTCATCGTGCTGCGTTTTCCTTGCTGGCTGCGTCGGCGCGTGCCCGGTCGAGCTCGGCCGGGGTGAGGACCCAGACGTCGAGCACCTGGCCCGTGCCGTCGAGGCGGTAGCGCACCGGTGTCGGACTGGCGAGCGCCGTCGGCAGGATGATGATGTTGCCTTCGTTGAACACGCGTGCGCCGGGCGCGAGGCGGATCGGCTTCTCGTCGAGCATGCCCTGTGGGAACTGGGTGACCTGGAGCACGCCGAGGCGGGCTGCCGCCGGGATCGTCCGGTTCTGGGCGTGCGGCCCGGCCCAGGGGGCGAGCAGCGCCAGCATCGCCAGCAGCGATGCGAGGAAGCGTGCGGTACGGTGCATGGCGTCGGGGCGGGGCGGTGCGTGAGGCCGAAGTATGCCTGTTGCGGCCGGCCGCCCAAAACCCCGTAAACGGAACGGCCCGCCGGAGGGGGGCTCCGGCGGGCCGTGCGGCGTCGCGGACGCCGGTGCGGCGCCGCGGTGCCCGGGGGCTGCGTCAGGCGAACACGTAGCCCAGGATGCCCTCGTACACGTAGCCCTCGCCGACGAGTTCGGTCTTCATCGCCTCGGACGTGGTGTACAGGTGGCCGCCGGCCTCACCGTTGAAGAACCGGTGGATCGCCATCGCACCGTCGGTCGCCTCGGCCAGTGCGCGGAAGCCCTCGCCCTCGTACCGGTAACCGTAGCCGCCGGCGATCAGGCCGTCACGCTCGGCGACGTTCATCGTGTAGAAGTGGTCGCCGGTCTCCTTGTGGAAGAAGCGCCACACCGAAGCCCCTTCGTTCTCGCCCGGCGCCCGGAAGGCGACCCCGTCGTAGGTCCAGCCCGGTGCTGCGTCGACCGCCGTCTTCTCCGCGTCGCTGGGGGTGAGCAGCTGCTGGACGCGGCCGTTGGCAGCGACCGACAGCAGCTCGTGCACGGCGATCAGGTTGCCGCCGGTGCCGGTGCCGGTCTCGTCCATGAAGCCGGGCGCGCCCGGGTCCTGGATGAAACCGTTGGCCACGCCGTCCTCGTCGAAGACGCCACCGTCGGTGATCGCGAAGCTGACCTTGTAGAAGCCTTCGCCGTGCACGATCTCGGTGGCGATGTCGTGCCACGCGCCGGTGTTGTCCTGCGTCCAGTAGCCGTTGATCGCCTCGTCGTCGGGCACGAAGAGCGTGAAGCTCTGGGTGCCGCCGACCGTGGGGATGCGGGCGAGGAAGTCGAACTGGCCGTAGGGCATCGACAGCCCCTCCGGAAGGTCGTCGGGGGCGGCGGTGTTCGCCAGTCGGACCAGCAGCGGGTCGACGAGCGAGCCGGGTGCGGGTTCGGCGCCGGTGGCGGTGTGCGCCTGCAGCGTCGCGCTGCCGTCGTTGCCGGGCGCGGCCGCCTCGGACAGGCGCAGCGAGCTCACGTGCTGCTGGCGCGCGTCGTCGATGTTGTCGCCGTTGCCGTCGCCGGCGCCGTTGCCGGCCAGCCCGCTGACCACGCTCTCGATGCTGCTCAGCGTGCCGTCGTTGTCGTCGTCGGACTCGACCGTGTCGGACCTGCCGTCGCCGTCGGAGTCGCGGTCCGCCTCGCTGCTGTCGCTGCGCCCGTCGTCGTCGGAGTCGTCGTCCAGACGGTCGACCACGCCGTCGTCGTCGCTGTCGACGTCGCCTTCCTCGGCATCGGGGATGCCGTCGTTGTCGTCGTCGTCGTCGTCGAGCTGGTTGTCGTCGGTGCCACCGCCGGCGTTCTCGTCCATGTTGCGGACCTGCACGGTGAACGTGCGCTTGATCAGCCCGCCCTGGCCGTCGGACGCGCCGACTTCGATCTCGTAGCTGTTGTCGCCGCCGGCGTCGCGCGGGTTCTCGAAGTCGGGGGCCTCGCGGAAGCGCAGGTTGCCGGTGACCGGGTCGATCGAGAACAACGCGAGATCGGCGCCACCGGTCAGGCTGAAGGTGACGACGTCACCGTCGACGTCGATCGCGGTGATCGGCGGCAGGTCGGTCAGGTTCTCGGCCAGGTCCATCGCGGCCGGCGAGCGGAACTCGGGCGCGTCGTTGACGTTGAGCACCGTCAGCGCGACGGTCTGCGACACCGATCCGCCACCGCCGTCGCGTGCGGTGATCCGCAGCTCCACGACGCCCACGTCTTCGTTGTCCGGCGTGCCGGACAGCCGGCCGGTGACGGGATCGAGGCTCAGCCAGCCGGGCAGCGGGTCGCCGTTGGCGAGCGTGGCCTCGAAGGTGATCGTGTCGCCGTCGTCGACGTCGGAGATGCCGCTGACGGGCAGCATGTACGACAGCGGCGAGTCTTCGGTCGCCACGATCGGCGCCATCGCGAAGCTGATCGTCGGCGCGTCGTTGGAGCCGGCGATGCGCACGGTCAGGACCGCGCTGCTGGCGGCGCCGGCGCTGTCGCGCATGGTGTAGGTGAAGGTGTCCTTCAGCAGGGTCGCGCTGGAGCGCAGCGCCTGCACCTGCTGCAGCGAGCTGTGCAGACTGTAGACGTAGCTGCCATCGGCGCGCAGCGTCAGCGCGCCATAGGCGCCCGCGAAGGTGCCCGGGTTCGTGACCGCCAGCACGTCGCCGACGTCGAGCTCGAGGTCGTTGCTCAGCACGTTGCCGGCGAACGCGGCGCCGTCCTCGACGACGTTCGCGAAGTCGGGCTGCGCCACCGGCGCGTCGTTGGCCGAGCCGATCGTCAGCGTCAGCAGCGCGGTGTCGCTGGCGCCGATGTTGTCGGTCACCGTGTAGTTGAACACCTCGGTCAGCGTCGCGCCGCCCAGCAGCGACTGGACGTCGCCGTCGGTCTCGTCGACCGCGTAGGTGTAGGTGCCGTCGGCGTTCAGCGTGAGCGTGCCGTACTCGCCTGCGAGCGCGCTGCCCAGCGTGCCGGCAGTGCCGGCGCCCTCGACGCCGCCGCCACGCACCGCGGTGACGGTGAAGCTGCTGCCGGTGTCGGCGTCGGTGTCGTTGGTCAGCACGTTGCCGGTGGCGTCGCTGCCGCCCGCGCCGTTGCCGGCGCCGCCCGACTCGCTGGCCGTGCCGGTGTCGTCCACGCCGATCGGCGTGTCGTTCGTGCCGCTCACGTTGACCGTGAACGTCTGCCCGGTCGACAGCGATCCATCCGTGGCGTTGACCGTGAACGTGTCGCTGGCCGTTCCGCCCGTCAGCGCGTTGACCGCCGCCGCATTGGGCGTGTACGTGTACGCACCGGTCGCGGCATTCACGGTCAGCGTTCCATACGTGCCGACCCGCGTGTATACGCCGGCATTCAGCGTGCCGCCCGTGATGTTCCAGGTGATGCCGTCACCGTCGACGTCGTTGCCGGTGAAGGTGCCCGTGAGGCTCGAGTAGGTGTCCGGCGCGGCCGTGTCGGCCATCGTGCCGGTCACTGCGCCCGAGGTGAACGTCGGCGCATCGTTGACCGAGGTGATGCTGGTGCCCAGCGCGACGCCGGCCGCCGACACCGGCGAGGTGCTGCCGTCGCTGGTGGTGTCGAAGGTGCTGCGCGTTGCGCCCGAGGTGAAGGTCAGCCCGCCCGAGCTGTCGACGGCGTGGACCGTGAGCCCGCCGGGCGTGCCGTGGTAGTTGGCGGCCGGCAGGAAGCGCACCAGGCTGCTCGACGGGAGCAGCAGGGCGGCGCTGGTCGAGACCGTGCCCACGTCGTACCAGGTGCTGCCGTCGGTGGTGTACTGCCACACGCCCTGCGTGGCGCTCACGCTCGCATCGGCGGTGATGGCCACGCCGCCCAGTGTGTCGGCCGGCGTGTAGGCCGTGTCGGGATCGCTGAAGCGGCTGTTGAACAGGCTCGAGACCGTTGCACCCGCCGGATTGGCGGTGTCCTCGTTCACGGCCGCCAGCGTCGCGCCGCTGGTGAACGACGGCGGGTTGTTGACCTGCGTGATGCTGAGCGTGCTGGTGGCCGACGAGCTGCTGCCGTCTCCGGCCACGGCCTCGACGGTGAGCGTACGCGACACCAGCGAGTCGGTGCCGGTGTTCTGGTACTGGACCTGACGGGCGATCGTCTGCGCGATCGTGTCGTTGACCGAGGTGGCCGAGATCAGGCGGATGTTGTCGATGTACAGGTTCGAGCCGACGAACAGGCCACCCGAGCCGTCGTAGGTGCCGCCGACGAACTCGAAGCGGTAGTCGCCCGCGACCAGGCCCGTCTTGGTGACGGTGACGAAGCCGGCGGTGTCGGCACCGCGCTGCGCGAACAGGATGATGTTGTCGGCCGACGTGCTGGTCGAAGGCGTGCTGTTCGAGATGAAGTTGCCGCTGCCGTCGACGCGCCGCAGCAGGCCGAAGACCTCGTAGTCGTCGCCGCTGCCCACCGCCTTGAACTCCAGCGACAGCGAGTCGCCGGCCTCGGCCGAGAACACCGTGCTCGTGGCGTACGGACCGTGGATCGACCCGTATCCGTCGGGCTGGAAGCTTCCGGGCGAGTTCTGGTCACCGAGGACGATGTTGCCGGAGCTGGACAGATACAGGGCCTTGGTGCCGTTGACGCCTTGGCCGGCAGCCACGGACCCGTTGAACGACATGCCATCCGACGACTGGATGTTCACCGTGCCGGTGCCGCCCGAATACGTGCTGTTGCCGTCCGAATTGTTCGCCAGGGGCACGCTGAGGCCGTCGAGGTTGATCTCGCCGGCGCTGTCGCCGTACTGCCCGTCGACCACGGTCCAGTTGTTCTCGTCTTCCTCGAAGCCGGCGTTGGGCAGCGGGCTGGAGAACAGGATCTTCAGCGCCTGGCCGTTCTGGCCGTTCTCGACCGCGTCGACCGAGCCGATGCGGTCGCGGCCGCTGCCGTTGCCCAGGTAGACGTCGGTGCCGTCGAAGGAGATCGCGCCGGCTGCATTGGGCGTCGGATTGCTGGTCAGCGTGAACTGGTCGCCGCTGTTGGGGCTGGCCAGGCTGAAGCGCAGGTAGCCTTCGGTGAAGGTGCTGCCGCCCGACACGGTGATGTCGCTGTCGAGCGTGAAGGCGGCGCCGCCTTCGGTGTACGCGATGGTGCCGTCGAGGCTGCCGATGCTCGGCGCCAGCAGACCGGAGAACCCGGCGACGTCGATCGCCGCCGTCTCGACGTTGCCGATCGTGGTCTCGAGCACCCAGTCGCCGCCCAGCGCGGCCGCGCCGGTCGCGTCGGCGGACGCCGCGACGTCGGCACCCGTCAGCGACGAGAGCAGTGCGAGGAACGACGCGCCGATCTGTCCGGCGCCGATGTCGCAGCCGTACAGCAGCAGATCGCCGTCCGCGGCGAGCGCTTCGCCGACGGCCTGCCACTGCGCGGCGCCCGCCTGCAGGGCCTGCGCGTCGATCGTGCTGCCGCCCAGGATCAGGCGACCCGGCTCGCCGTGCGAGAAGATCTGGATCGACGACAGGTTCGTGCGGCCGACGAGCGCGGCCAGGATCTGCGTGAGTCCGTCGCTGCCGGCCTCCAGTACGACCACCTCCGCACCCTGGGCCGATGCTGCGATGAGTGCATGCTGTTCGATCCGTGCGTCGACGAAGATGAGGGTGTTCTGTGCTGCTCCGGTGTCCAGTGCCATGTATGCGTCCCGTGTTGGAGGTGCCCATCCACGGATCGCGGAAGCATCCAGGGGGCGGGATCGTGGGCAATGCCGATCTCGACCCTGGCTCCGGGCCAACAGCCCGGAAGGACGCGTCCCTTTGGGGATTCGTGGTTGTTGTGGGTATTTTCGAGAGGGGACGGATCAGGAAGCGGGGGGATAAACGGCGGCGAACCCGGTCAGTTCGTTCCACATGACAAAAATCACGGTTCGAATGTGACGAAATGCACTGTGGCGACGAAATGCGCGGTGCTCAACGCTTCGGGGGAGGTCCGGCGCGTGCGCGGCCGGCCGCCCGGCGGTTTCAGCCCGGGCGGACTTCGCTGGCAAAGCGCGGCATCTGCACCAGCATCCGTACGAGCTCCGACTGACGGATCACGCCAAGCTTCTCGTAGACCTGACGCAGCTGGGTGCGGACCGTGGCGATCGACACCCGCCGGTCGCTGGCGATGCGCTCCGGCGTGTGCCCCTGCGCTACGCCGATCGCCACCAGCGCCTCGGCCGGCGTGAGGTCGTAGGCGGTGCAGATCAGCAGCGGGTCGAGACAGACCTCGCCGCCGAGCGGGCGGGCGACCGCCACCGCACAGGGGTGATCACCGAAGGCATGGAGCGAGGGGTCGGGGTGCACCGGCAGGAGCACGACGATCTGCCCCGGCTGACCCCCGACGGGCGCAAGTCGGACGACGCGGCGTGGCGCTTCGGGCGCCGCGTGCGGAGGAGAAGCTGAGGGCGATGCCGCCGGTGACGGTGCCGATCCGTCGAGATCGAGTTCGAGTTCGAACAGCGCGGAGGCCAGCGCGCGGCTGCCGTCGATCTCCTGGGCGTCGAGGAATCCGTCGCGCTCGCACAGTGCGCCGCCCGAGCGCAGCAGCCGGTCGGCAGCGGGATTGCAGTACCCGATCAGGCGAGTGGAGTGCACGGCCAGCACCGCCTGGTCGAGCGGGTCGAGCAGCGCATGGTCGGCGAGCATGCGCGGATGATCGCGTTGCACCGCGACGAACAGGGCGAGCGCACGGCTCAGGTGGCTGCGCACGCGTTCGAAGCGGGCGATCTCGGCGGCCGACATCGGCTGCATGTCGACGGAGCGGTGCAGCCCGACGAACACGACGAACTCGTCGGTGTCGATCAGCTTGGTTGCGGACATGTGCCGCCCGCCCCACGGCACCAGGTAGTCCCGGAAGAACGGGTGCGTGGCGACGAACGTGTCGTCGAAATGCTCGTGGTCGTGGAACCACGCGCCGAGCGGGATCGGGGTGGCCAGCGGAATGCGCGGATTGATCGCGTGATACGTGGTGATGTACTGCAGCCATCCGGCCGCCGGCGGTCCGCCGCGTCCGAACGAGAACATCGGCGAGCCGTTCGCCTTGAACACGCCCAGGATCTGGACACTCCACAGGCCGAACACGTCCATCAGGGCCGCGCAGACATCCGCCCAGGGCCGTGCACCGGCGCCGGCCTCGTAGGCAAGGGCCACCAGGCCGTCCAGCGGGTCGGTTCCAGGTGTGGTCGGGTCGTGTGCGGTCATCGGGTCGTGTGCGGTCATTGCATGCGCGCGGACTGGCCGGCAGTCGCGGGCCGCAGTCGGGGCAGTTCCAGCAGCATCCGCACCATCTCCGACTGCCGGCGCACGCCCATCTTCTCGAACACCCCGCGCAGCTGGGTGCGCACGGTGGTCAGGCTGACCCTGCGCGATCGGGCGACCTCTTCGGGCGATGCGCCCTCGGCGATTGCGGTGGCGACCCGCGCCTCGGCGGGCGACAGGCCGAACGCCAGTGACACGATCAGCGGATCCAGCCGGGTGGGGGCGTCGAGCGGATGGACGACGAGGACCGCGCAGGCCTCGTCGCCGAACGATCGCATGGTGTCGTTGGGACGCACCGCGATGGCGAACACCAGCACGTCGGCCGCGCCGGCCGCTCCGTCGATCCGCAGCAGTGCGCGATCCGTCCGGTCGTCCGGCGGCGCGCCAGGGAGCACGATGGCGCCGCGATCCACGGCTGCCTCGGGCCGTCGGGGCGAGGCCAGACCGAGCGACTCGATCGCGGATGCGAGTGCCTGGCTGCCCCGCAGGTGCACGCCGTCGAGATGGCCCCTGCGATCGACGAGTGTGGAGCCGGATGCAATCAATTCAGCCGCCGCGGGGTTCCGATAGGTGATACGGCGGGCGGCGTCGATGATGATCACGCCTTGCGGCATGACCTCCAGCAGCGTGTGTCCCGCCACCGACATCGGCCGGCTTGCCTGTCGCCTCAGGTGGATGCGCACGGCGCGTTCGAGGTGCACGCGGATCGGCTCGACGCGCATCACCCCGTCATCGTCCAGCGGCGGGCTGCCGACCCCCTTGAACAGGCTCAGCAGCACGAGCCGCTCCTCGTCGGCGAAGAGCAGCGTCGTGGACGCGTGTCGGCCGCCCAGGGGGATCAGGTACTCCTGGAAATAGGGGCTTTGTGCAACGAAGTCGTCATCGAAGTGCTCGTGGTCGTGCACCCAATGGCCGACCCGCAGGTGCGGCAGCAACGACCGGCGCGGGTCGATCTCGTGATAGCGGGTGAGGTGTTGCAGTGCGGCTTCCGGCGCACGCGGCCCACCCTCCAGTGCGAAGGTGATGGCGCCGCTGCGCCGGAGCATGCCGAGGATCTGCACGCACCAGAGGTCCATGGCGGCGCACACCGCATCGCAGGCGTCCCGCCACGGGCGCACGCCGGCCGCCGCCTCGTAGGCGGCGGCGACGACCTCGTCCATCGCGAACGACGACGCGGCCGTGGGGGGCGGAGCGGCGGAGGCCATGCAGGGACCTCGAGACGGGAAGAAGGCGGATGCGCAACGAAGCTACCAGCCAGTATCAAGGCGTGCGCCACCGCACTTCCATCCACCATTGTGTGGATGCCGCGCGGTGTCATCGGGAGAACTGCAAGGATGTGGACCGCACCGGCGTCGGCAGGGCGCCGGCAAGCCGCCGGAAGCAAAAAGGCCAACCCCGAAGAGTTGGCCTCAATGCAATTTTGATCTGGTGGCGCATCAGGGACTCGAACCCCGGACCTGCGGATTATGATTCCGTCGCTCTAACCAACTGAGCTAATGCGCCGAAGGGGGCGAACTATAGCGACGCTCCTGCCGGATGTCAAAGCGGCCGTTTCGCTGCCGCCGCCGGCGGGTGTCGGCCTCCTGCGGCTGGGTCAGGATTCGCCGTCGGCGAGCGCGGGGAACACGATCCGCACCCGCGTGCCGTGTGGCGCGTCCGGCGCTCCGCCGTCCAGGAGCGCGATCCGTGCGCCGTGCTGCTCGGCGATCTCCCGCACGATGGCCAGGCCCAGGCCGCTGCCGTCGACGCGGGTGCCCAGCACCCGGTAGAACCGCTCGAACACCAGCGCGCGTTCGCCCTCCGGAATGCCCGGACCGTTGTCCTCGACCTCGACGACGACACCCTCCGGACCGGACGCGAGCCGCACGGTGACGGTGCCGCCGCGCGGGGTGTAGCGCAATGCGTTGTCGATCAGGTTGTTGAGCAGCTCGCGCAGCAGGATCGCCTGGCCGGCGATCGGGGCGGGGGTGTCGTCGCTTTCGTAGCCCAGGTCGATGCCGTGTTCGAGCGCCTGGGGCACCCAGTCGCCGACGACGGTGCGGCACAGCGGCGCCAGGTCGAGCTCGTCCATCGGTGTCGCGTCGCGCAGATTCTCCATGCGCGTGAGCGACAGCAGCTGGCTGATCAGGTGGGCGGTGCGCTGCGAACTGAGCGCGATCTGCTCGAGGCTGCGCCGCAGCTGGGCCGGATCGGTCTCGCGCAGCGCCAGCTCCGCCTGCGTGCGCAGACCGGCCAGCGGCGTCTTCATCTGATGCGCGGCGTCGGCGATGAAGCGCTTCTGGCTGCTGATCTTGTCGTTCAGGCGTTTCAGGAGGTCGTTGAAGGCGTCGACCAGCGGCAGCACCTCCTCGGGGGCGCCGCGCGTGCCGATCGGAGAGAGGTCGTCGGGTCGCCGGCCACGGATCGCCCGCTGCATCGACTTCAGCGGCGACAGGCCTCGGCTGAGGCCGAACCAGACGAGGCCGACGGCGATCGGCAGGATGATGAACTGCGGGAAGATCACGCCCTTGATGATCTCGTTGGCCAGTGCGTCGCGGGTGCCCACGGTCTCGGCGATCTGCACCAGCAGCGGATACGAGCCCGTGAGCGTGTCCTCCGGCGACTCCACGTAGGTGTAGGCCACCCGCACCTCGTCGCCGTGATGGGTGTCGTTGCGCAGCTTGGTCACGCCGGGCGCCGGGAAGTCGTAGAGCCCGGGCGGGGGCAGGTCGCCGTCGCCGGCGATCAGATCGCCGTCGGCCGTCATCACCTGGAAGAACAGTGTCGCCTCCTGCCCGGTCGGCAGCAGCGCGCGCAGCGCCTTGGTGTCGATCGACAGCGGCATGCCGTCGGCCGGCACGACCCGCTGGGCGACGACGTTGGCGTGGTCGACGAGTGCGCGGTCGAACGGGGCGTCGGCGAGCGACCGCGCGATCACGAACGTGAACCCGATGGAGAGCGGCCACAGCAGCAGCAGCGGTGCCAGCATCCAGTCCAGGATCTCACCGAACAGCGACGGCTGGCCGGCACTCGGACTCCAGCGGGCCTCGCGCGGTGCAGCCCGCCGTCGCGGCGGCGTGGCGGGCGGCGGGGCGCTCTCGTGCGTGCGCAGCAGGTCGCTCAGCGCAGACCGGGTCGGGGCCGCGCCATCGTCCGACCGGCGTGGGGCGTTCATCCTTTCGGGCGCGGGGCGCCGGCGCCGTCGTCGGGCGGGCGTTCCAGGCAGTAGCCCAGACCGCGCACGGTGGCGATGCGCACGCCGCCGCCTTCGAGCTTGCGCCGCAGCCGGTGCATGTAGACCTCGATGGCGTTGTTGCTCACCTCCTCGCCCCACTCGCACAGGTGGTCGACGATCTGCTCCTTGCTGACCAGCCGGCCGGTGCGCTGCAGCAGGATCTCGAGCACGCCGATCTCGCGCGCCGAGAGGTCCAGCGGCTGGTCGAACAGATACGCCATGCGGCCCACCTGGTCGTAGGTGAGCGGCCCCAGCCGGTGCACCGTGCTGGCCGCGCCCATGCTGCGGCGGACCAGCGCGCGCACGCGCGCCTCGAGTTCGCTGAGCGCGAACGGCTTGGCCATGAAGTCGTCGGCGCCGAGGTCGAGTCCGCGCACCCGCTGCTCGACCGAATCGGCCGCCGTGAGGATCAGCACCGGCAGCGGCGTGCGGCGGCTGCGCAGCCGCTTGAGCACGTCCAGGCCCGCCATGCCCGGCAGGCCGAGGTCCAGGATCAGCAGATCGAACGCCGTGCTCGTCAGGGCCGCGTCGGCCTCCGATCCGCTGGCCACGTGGTCGACCGCGTAGCCGCCGGCGCGCAGCGAGCGGCACAGGCCGTCGGCGAGCACCAGGTCGTCTTCAGCGAGCAGGATCCGCATCGCCCATCGCCTTTCTGCCGCGCATCGGGGGGCTCAGCGCGTCGTTGCGTGGCGCCGGACCGCGGCGCGCAGCGCGTCGCGCGTCTCGGTCGCAACGCGCCGGGCGGCGTCGGCGAACGACGTGTCGCCTGCCGCGTAGAGGACGGCGCGGGACGACGACACGATCATGCCGGCGCCGCCCGCATCGAGGCCGGCGGCGACCGTGGCGTCGATGTCGCCGCCCTGCGCGCCGATCCCGGGCACCAGCAGCGGCACCTGCGGCGCGAGCGCGCGCACCCGGCGCAGTTCTTCGGGGAAGGTGGCGCCCACCACCAGGCCCAGCTGCCCGGTGCGGTTCCAGGGGCCCGCGACCAGACGCGCCACGCGTTCGAACACGCGTTCTCCGTCCTCGCTGATTCCCAGCGACTGCAGGTCGCTGCCGCCGGCGTTCGACGTCCGGCACAGCAAAATCGCGCCGCGGTCGGGATACGCGAGATAGGGCTCGATGGAATCGAACCCCATGTACGGGCTGAGCGTGACGGCGTCGGCGCCGTAGCGCTCGAACACCTCGCGCGCGTACTGCTCGGCCGTCGACCCAATGTCGCCGCGCTTGGCATCCAGGATGACCGGCACGCCCGGGTGACGCGCATGGATGTGGGCGATCAGCGCTTCGAGCTGTGCCTCGGCGCGCTCGGCGGCGAAGTAGGCGATCTGGGGCTTGAACGCGCAGACCAGGTCGGCGGTGGCATCGACGATGCCGGTGCAGAAGCGCAGGATCGCGTCGGGCGCGCCCTTCAGGTGGGAGGGGAAGCGGGCAGGGTCGGGATCGAGGCCGACGCACAGCAGGGAATCGGAACGCCGCCAGGCGGCTTGCAGCGCGGAAACGAAAGACAATCGGCTCTCCTCGAAAACGCCCCCGCTGTGGCCGGCGGCGCGGCTTCCGCGATTCTATTCCCGGTCCTCATGACGCATCGCCTCGACCTTTCCGGCAGGGACCTCGTGCTGCTGCTCGTGCTGACGCTCGCGTGGGGCATCAACTGGCCGGTGATGAAGATCGGCGTGCAGGACTTCCCCGCGATGACCTTCCGCGCGATCTCGATGGCGTTCGGACTGCCCGTGCTGTGGCTGATCCTGCGCACGCAGGGGCAGTCGCTGGCCGTGCCGCGCGAGCACTGGCGCGAACTGCTGATCATCGGGCTCACGAACATGGCCCTGTGGTTCGTGCTGGTCATCCTGGGCGTGCGCCTGCTGTCGTCCGGGCGCGCGGCGATCCTCGGGTACACGATGCCGATCTGGAGCGCGGTGCTGGGCTGGCTGCTGTACGGCGAGCGTCCGTCGCGCAGGCTCGGCGCCGGCATCGCGGGCGCGGCGATCGCGGTGCTGCTGCTGCTTGGCAGCGAGCTGTCCGCGATGACCGGCCGTCCGCTCGGCACCGCAGTGATGCTGCTGGCGGCGCTGGTCTGGGCCTACGGCACGCACCGGATGCGCCGCCGCCGTCTGCCGACCGGGGTGATGGTGATCACGTTCTGGTCGCTGGTGCTCTCGCTGGTGCTGTGCGGCGTCTTCGCGCTGGTGGTCGAGCACGATCAGTGGCGGCGCGCGCCGAGCGTGTCGGAGTGGTGGGCGATCGGCTACAACGCGGTGGTGATCCTGGGCATCTCGCAGCTGATCTGGTTCCGTCTGGCCAGCCTGCTGCCGCCCGTGGTGAGCGGCCTGTCGGTGATGCTGATTCCGGTGATCGGGCTGTTCTCCGGCATGGCCATGCTGGGGGAGCGCCCCGGATGGCAGGACTTCGCGGCGCTGGGCTTCATCCTGGCGGCGATGTCGACGGTGCTGCTGCCGGCCCGGCGCGCCTGACACCCCCGCGCTCCGTGCGCCGGCATCGCGCCGCGCGTCGCCTAGGCATCGCCACACGCCGCGGGTAAGATCGGCCGGATGAACCCCGCGCTGCTGCTCGTTGCGATCGGGCTGGCGCTGCTCGCGGGCACGCCGGCGCGCGGCACCCTGCGTGTCGTCCCCGAGGCGCGTCCCGTCGAGCCGAAGGCCGCCGAGCCCAGGCCCGCGGAGGGCAGGCCGTCCGACACGCGGCCCCCCGACACGCGGCCCGCGGACCTGCGTCCGGCCGATGCCCGACCCGCCGAGCCTCGCCCGGCCGACGCCCGACCGTCGGCCCCGCCGCGCGAAGTGGCCGCGCCGCCCGCGCGTCCCGACCGGCCGCCGCCGCGCGACACCGCGGGCGCCCCGCGGGCGCGTCCGGGCGCTGCGGCATCGAGCGAGTGCAGCGACGACCTGATCAACCTGTCGCTCGGCATCGACGAGCCGGGCAAGGACCGACCGAAGGGCAGCCAATGCCGGTGATTCCTGCTTTCGGTCCCATTCGAGGGGCCGGATTCCGCTCGACACTGCTGCTGGGGCTGCTGGTGGCGCTGCTCCTGTGCGCCGGCTGCGCACAGCCGCCGCCGGCACCGGTGGCGGTGGCGCCGGGTGAAACCCCGCTGGCCTACGCGATGGCCGTCCAGGCGTTGAGCGCGGATCTCTCTGCCCAGGTGCGCTCCGACGCCGGGCGCACCGAGCCGGGGGTCGCGGCGGTGCTGAATCGGCTCAAAGGCCCGCCGCCGGCGCGCCAGGTGGTCGTCGACCCCTTCATCGATGCGCAGAACGGGTACGGCACGCAGATGACCCAGCGGCTGCAGGACGACCTGTCGCGGGCGCTGCTTGCCGCCACGCCCGACATCCGCTTCGCGTCGCTCACCGCCGACAACCTCGCGGCGTCGTCGTACGTGATGACCGGGACGGTGAGTTTCGAGCCCGTCGCCCAGGGCTCGGGCGAGCGCCGCTACCGTGCGCTGATCAGCGTGGTCGACACCCGCAGCGCGCGCGTGGTGGCCCACTCCTCGGCCTGGCTCGCCGAGCGCAATCCCGACATGACGCCGCTGGCCGCCTTCCAGGACAGCCCGGTGTTCCTGAACGACCGCTATGCGCGAGGACTCGTCACCACCGCGCGGGGGCCCGCGGGTGCGGCCGCCGACGCCGTCTACTTCAACCAGCTGTCGACCGCCGCGCTGCTGGCAGACGCGCAGGAGGCCTACGCGCGCGACGCGTTCCGGGACGCGCTGGGGCTCTACCAGCGCGCCGAGTCCCGCGCCGACGGCCGGTCGATGAAGACCTATTCGGGCCTGTACGTGTCGCACCTGAAGCTGAACAACCTGCCCGAGGCCGAACGTGCGTTCGGCCAGCTGGTGTCGGTGGCGCTCGGGGAGGGCAACCTGTCGATCCGGTTCCTGTTCCGGGTGAACTCCACCGAGTTCATCGCCGACCCGAGGCTGTCCGAACAGTACCGGCTGTGGGTGCGCCAGCTGGCGCAGCAGGTCGTGCGCAACCGGGTGTGCCTCGAGGTGCTCGGACACAGCAGCCGCAGCGGCAGCGAGGCCTACAACGACCAGCTGTCGCTGGCGCGCGCCGAGGCGCTGCGCCGCCAGATGCAGGCGGACGGGCCCGGTGCGCTGCAGCTCACCCGCGCGATCGGGCGCGGCACGCGCGACAACCTCGTGGGCTCCGGCACCGACGATGCCCGCGATGCGGTCGACCGGCGCGTCGAGTTCCGGCTGATCCCGTGCACGGTGTTGCGCTCCTGACGACTCTGCACTGAAATACGGCTTCAGTAGTATTGGGCGGTATAAGCCCCGCATCTAAAGTCGTGTGCTCGATGGCCGAACACTCCCGCCAGGGGTGTTGCTGCCGAATCGGATCCGGAGGCTTGCTTGATCGACGTCGATGCACTGGCTGCGCCGCTCGCGGGCGATGAACCCGCGGGCCCCAATCTCGAGTACGACCCGGACGTCCAGGCGCTGGAAGTCGCGGCGCGCGGCAAGCCCGAGCAGCAGTTCGGCGACCATGTCGTGCCCGCCGAGGAACCCGACTGGAAGGACGTGCACGACCGCGCGCTGGCGCTGCTCGAGCGCAGCCGCGACCTGCGGGTGTGCACCCTGCTGGTGCGCGCGCTGGCGCGTCTGGACGGGGTGTCCGGTCTCGCACAAGGCATCGAGCTGCTCGACCGCATGATCGACGGGCTCTGGGACAGCGTGCATCCGCAGCTCGATCCCGACGACGACAACGACCCCATGATGCGCATGAACGCGCTCGCCGCGCTGGTCGACGCCGACGGTCTGCTGCGCGACCTGCGCTTCGTTCAGCTGGCCAGCGCCCGGGGCTTCGGCACCTGCACGGTGCGGCAGGCCGAGGTCGCGCTCGGCCTGCTCGAGGCCAACGACGACGCGCAGCTCACCCGCGCCCAGATCGAGGCGATGATCGCGGAGACGGTCGCGCAGGGTGCCGGCAACGTCGCGCAGCGTGCGGTGGACGCCGTGCAGCATCTGCAGCAGACGCTCAACGCGCGCGTCGGCACGTCCCAGGCGGTCGATCTCAAGCCGCTGGCCGGACGGCTCAAGCCGCTCGTCGCGCTGTTCGCGAACGCGGACACTGCGGGCGAACAGAATCCGGACACCGCAGGGGCGGACGACGGCGGCGACGCGGGGCCGCATCGGGCCGCCGCGGGCGTGATGATCTCCGCCGTCGGGGAGATCCGCAGCCGCGACGACGCGCTGCGGCTGCTCGACAAGGTCAGCGAGTTCCTCGAGCGCAACGAGCCGACCAATCCGGCGCCGTTGCTGATCCGGCGCGCGCGCCGACTGATGACGATGAGTTTCGTGGACATCATGCGCGAGATGGCCCCGGAGGGAATGGACTCGATCGAGAAGATCGCCGGCCCCACCGGCAACAACGACGAATGATCGCGGGTGGCCTGCGCAGCCCGTTTGCTTCGCTAATCGAACCGGAGGTCAAGGATGGCTAAGAGTCAGAAGTTCATCGCCCGCAACCGCGCGCCGCGCGTGCAGATCGAGTACGACGTCGAGTTGTACGGGGCGCAGAAGAAGGTGCAGCTCCCCTTCGTGATGGGCGTGATGGCCGACCTGTCGGGCAAGCCCGCCGAGCCGCTGCCTGCGGTCGCCGACCGCAAGTTCCTCGAGATCGACGTCGACAACTTCGACGCCCGCATGAAGGCGATGAAGCCGCGCGTGCAGTTCGCCGTGCCCAACACGCTCACCGGAGAAGGCAACCTCGGGGTCGAGATGACCTTCGAGAGCATGGACGACTTCTCACCGGCCGCCATCGCCCAGCGCGTCGAGCCGCTGCGCAAGCTGCTCGAGGCGCGCCAGCAGCTGTCGAACCTCGTCACCTACATGGACGGTAAGACGGGCGCCGAGCAGCTCGTCGAGCGCATCATGAGCGACCCCGACCTGCTCAAGTCGCTGGCCGCGCAGGCCAAGCCTGCCGACGGCGAGGCCGCGTCCGAGTGACCACGAGCCCCATCGCCTGAACCCCACACCAACGAATCCGGAGTCGCAGATGGCAGAGACCCAGCTTCAGACCAACCAGGGCGCGCTCGAGTACGACGATTTTACGAAGCTGCTCAACAAGGAGTTCCGGCCGAAGACCGACGAGGCGAAGTCCGCCGTCGAGGAGGCCGTCAAGACGCTGGCGCAGCAGGCCCTCGGCCAGACCCAGCTGATCGGCAAGGACGTGATCCAGTCGATCCAGGCGATGATCGCCGAGATCGACAAGAAGCTCACCGAGCAGATCAACGCGATCATGCACCACGAGGACTTTCAGAAGCTCGAGGGCGCGTGGCGCGGCCTGCACTACCTGGTCAACAACACTGAGACCGACGAGCAGCTCAAGATCCGCGTGATCAACATCAGCAAGGGCGAGCTGCACAAGACGCTCAAGCGCTACAAGGGCACGAACTGGGACCAGAGCCCCCTGTTCAAGCAGGTGTACGAGGCCGAGTACGGCCAGTTCGGCGGCGAGCCGTTCGGCTGCATCGTCGGCGACTTCCACTTCGACCACAGCCCGCCCGACGTCGAGTGCCTGGCCGAGATGGCCAAGATCGCGTCGGCGTCGCACTGCCCGTTCATCGCCGGTGCCGGATCGGCGCTGATGCAGATGGACTCCTGGCAGGAGCTTTCGAATCCCCGCGACCTGTCGAAGATCTTCACCACGCCCGAATACGCCGCCTGGCGCTCGCTGCGCGACAGCGACGACGCGATGTACCTCGGCCTGGCGATGCCGCGCTTCCTGGCGCGTCTGCCGTACGGGGCCAAGACCAATCCGGTCGACGAGTTCGCGTTCGAGGAGGACACCGGCGGCGGCGACCACGGCAAGTACACGTGGGCCAACTCCGCCTATGCGATGGCGACCAACATCACCCGCTCGTTCAAGATGTACGGCTGGTGCTCGCGCATCCGCGGCATCGAATCGGGCGGCGCGGTCGAAGGGCTGCCGGCGCACACCTTCCCGACCGACGACGGCGGCGTCGACATGAAGTGCCCGACCGAGATCGCGATCTCCCACCGCCGCGAGGCCGAGCTGGCGAACAACGACTTCATGCCGCTGATCCACCGCAAGAACTAGGACTTC
>ENA-UPTA01000805-UPTA01000805.1-activated-sludge-metagenome-genome-assembly--contig:-NODE-805-length-36160-cov-6.942972_pt1 | contig 36160 bp, 34 predicted proteins | sample MGYA00238184_ERZ773361 | MGnify/ENA primary metagenome ERZ773361 (study PRJEB29100, sample SAMN05720205) | activated sludge metagenome | isolation source: anaerobic digester from wastewater... | reverse complement strand
CCGGCTCAAAGCCTTATACCCATAAACCGCCACGGCGCCGGAATACACATAGCCGGCGTGAGGAGCAATGAGAATACACACATCCTTATCTGTCGGAGAGATATCCGCCTGGGAGAAAAAGTGATCAATATGCGCCGCAAGACGGCTCGGGTTTGCGCTATAAAACTGCCCGCTGACGTTCGGCTGTTTTATATTATCGCCATAAGCTCCAGGAGCCATAAAGAATAAGACCCATAAAAATGTAATGACAGCTTTCATGAATTTTGGGCTTCAAAATAACGGTCCAGGCTCACACAGGACGTCCACGGGAAATATTTCAAAAGCCCCGCGACAGCCAAGAATAATCCCATGTCCAGAAGTATACTAACATGAAGCGGGAGAGAAAGCAACTCACCATAACAGCCGCAATCCTTAAGCGGCAGATGCCGGAGAATGGCCTGCCCCAACATTAAAATAAACGCGCTGATCATTAACAGCAAAAGCCGGAGCACGGGTTTAAGCCACAACCCCAACACTAAAAAGACGCCCAGGAAAAACTCGACCCAAGGGACAGCTATCGCCGCAAGACGGGCCAAAGACAGCGGCAAAACATCGTACCCTTGAATAATATACAAAAAGTTCTCATAGGGGGTTAATAGTTTTTCCGCGGCCACCACCGCAAAAAAAACCCCCAGAAGAACCCGAAACACGACAATGATATTTAAAAATTTTCTCATAGACACCTAGGCGGGAATAGGAAACAAAAGCCAGTATCCCGGCATTATTTCAACTGCTTATCCAGGATATCTTTCAGGCCTTTTAAGCCGACAAACCTGTGTCCGTTCACGAAATATGTCGGGGTTGCCTTGACTCCCCTCTTTTCCGCCTGCACCTTCGACTCCCTGACTAACGCCAAAATACGGTCATCCTGCCGGCAGCTTTCCAGGAAGTTCATGTTCAGCCCGACGCTTTCCGCAACCTGGTCTAAATATTGATCCGGAGCCGGGCTGTTTTTCCAGGCTTGTTGATGGGAAAGCAAGGCTTCAGAAAATTCCCAGAATTTATTCTGACGCGCGGCGCATTCCGCATAAACGGCACTCTTTTCATCGTGAAGCGGGAAATAACGAAAAACAACAACAATTTTTTCCGGGAACCGGGTCATATATTCCCGCAACATCCAGACTCCCGTCGCGCAAGCCGGGCAGCCGTAATCCAGGTATTCAATAATCCGGATCGGGGCGGACGGGGCGCCCCTGGTCCGGCCGGCATCGGACAAGGCCACAATCCCCATATCCGACGGAAAAAAATGTCGCCCCAGGGAGATAACGGCAACGCCGATACTGAAGACAGCCAGAGTCAAAAATGTCTTGGCAAATTTTTTCATAATGACCCGCCCGCATCCAGGCTCTCAGACTTCTCACGACAGCTGCGGCCCGGCCTTTTCCAATTCTTTTCCGGTATCTGTGTCGGTAAAATTCCTGAAATGGGTTTGAAACATGTCCGCAAGTTTCCTGGCGGACGCGTCATATTCGTTTTTATCCTTCCAGCATTCCCGCGGATTGAGATATTGCTGGCTTACCTTCGCCACCTTCCTGGGGGTCCGCAGATGAAAGACCGGCATCACGTCATATTCCTCATGATCAATAGCCCCTTCCAGAATGGCATCAATGATCGCCCGGGTCTCCTGGATCGGGATACGGTGCCCCACGCCGTATTTCCCGCCGATCCATCCGGTGTTAACCAAATACGCCGTTGAACCGTGCTGAGCCATTTTTTTACCCAGAATTTCCGCATACACCGTGGGATGAAGAGGCAAGAACGCCTGGCCAAAGCAGGCGGAAAAAGACGGCTGGGGTTCTTTAACCCCCAGCTCCGTCCCGGCGACCTTTGCGGTATAGCCACTCAAAAAATGATACATGGCCTGCTCTTTTGTCAACCTGGCGACCGGAGGCAAAATGCCATAAGCATCACAGGTGAGAAAAATAATTTTGGAAGGGTGCGTCCCTTTGGAAACCGGCTTCACGATATTGTCAATATGATAAATCGGATAGGAAACCCGGGTGTTCTGCGTTTTGGCTACAGAGGTGAAATCCACATCCCCCTGAGCCTCAACAACCACGTTCTCCAACAGGGCGTCCCGCCGGATCGCCCGGAAGATTTCCGGCTCATTCTGAGGGGAAAGGTTGATACATTTGGCGTAACACCCCCCCTCGAAGTTGAACACCCCCTCGTCATCCCATCCGTGTTCATCATCGCCGATCAGCTGACGCTTGGGATCGGTGGACAGAGAGGTTTTCCCCGTCCCGGATAAGCCAAAAAACAAAGCGGTGTCTCCGGCTTTCCCTTTATTTGCTGAACAATGAAAAGAACCAATCCCTTTCAGCGGGAGGAAATAGTTCATGATGGTAAAAATCCCCTTTTTAATTTCCCCCCCATACCACGTTCCCCCGATACAGGTCATCCTTTCCGCGATATGGAACGCGGCAAATACTTCCGACCGCATATCGTATTTTTGAAAATCCTGGCACACGGTTTTACACGCATGCAAAATCGTCCAGTCCGGATTAAAATCCTTAAGTTCGTCTTCTTCCGGGCGGATAAACATATTCTTAAAAAAATGCGCAACCCAGGCGACCTCCGTGATAATACGAACCGAGAGCCGCGTGTCTTTGTTCGCCCCGCAAAACCCGTCCATCACATACAACGTCTGCCCGTTAAGCTGGTTAAGAGAAATTTGCTTCAGGGCGGCCCAGCCCTGCGGAGAAAGGCGGCGGTTATCAGCATTATTTCCCGTTGGGGACGATAACCCCGTGCCCCACCATATCTTGTCTTGAGAAGACGGCTCTTCCACAAAATATTTATCTTTGGGAGAGCGTCCGGTAAAGCGGCCTGTATCCACAGCCACAGCCCCCAGGTTTGTCAAGAGCCCTTTCTCATAACCATCTAAGGCCGGATTCAGCTCTTCCCTATAGATGTCATCATAGGAAAGATTATAAAAAATTTTCTTTACGCTGGTAATGCCAATCTTTTCGAGTCCGAGATCCGTAATAGTCTTCATCAACAACTCCTCCATTAATAATCTTCCTTAAATTTCCGACAGCGGTTTCGGAGTCCTATCATACACATATTTGAAAAGTAACGCAAATCAAAATTCGGCATGATGATTCCACCCCCCATCCGTGTCTCCGCCTCTTTTTTGCGCCTCCCAAAGCTCAGGGGGTTGAACACATAAGAATAAATTTTTTCTGTCCGGAAGACAAGGAAACTTCCCCCAATAAAACATCCTGCTCCCCATAAAACGCATAGTCCCCCGGATCAAGAATAAACCGCGCCATCCTGATTTCAGCCGGCAGGGCCTGCCAGGACCTTAAGTCCGCCTGCTCGACTGCCAAATTAAAAAAACTGGCCAACATAGGAAACCAGCGGGATATATTCCGCCCATGCCTCTCGGCAACCTCATCCTCAATATGTTTTTCAACAAAATACCGGCCGGCCGACCGGGCCACGCCTTTCATCATAATTCTTGTCTTTCGATCTGCAAGATTTTTAACTGCAATACGGCTGATATCCTCCCCGAGTTCGGTCTTCGCCTGAACACCCTCTCCCTTTTGACCGCGCACGCTTATCAAGCGTGCCCCGTCCTCATAAATACATTCAGCATATTGAGGGAAGGAAAAGCTGGAAACATACCCCCCGGGAAGAGGAAGGGCAACGGTCTCCGCTCGTTTCACCGGTGCGGTCCCATGATACTGGATAACAAAGACTTCTCCTTTTTTATTTTTCTCCTGAAGGGGCAGGCAGTCTTGCCCTGACAAGATGTCCTGATACCGTTCCTTCGCCTCCCCCCCCATCCACCGGGCCATCGTGCATAAATTTTCCAACAGCACCCGGGGAGGCTCCAGGCCATAGTGCTCCTGATAATCCCTTATGTAAACCTCATAAGCTTTTTCATAAGAGATGAAAGCGTCATTCCAATTGGCATAGGATCCGGCTGATTCATAGAGGATGCCCGCCAACAACCTCGCAAAAGCATCCTCTCGATACACATTTTTCTGCCCCGGAGGGTATTGCGCATTGATAGCCTCAAGCTTGCTGTCCACATCACGGGCCTCGACAAGCGCCGATTCAAAATCCCCCAAAGCGGCAAAATTCAGGGCCTGAAAAATACTCATCATAACACGCTCGAAATCTTCCCCCCGGTACGGGAGCGCATAATCATTGACAACCCAGCTGGCCGTAATTTTTGACAAAGATTTGGTATAAAGGTCTTCCCACCGCATTTTGGCGTCTTCAAAAACAGCCACACTGTCCTGGTATTGGCCGTTCCGGTGCAGGATCATCCCTTTTTCCAACAGAAATAATAACTGATTATTCTTCCCATAAACCGGCTGTTGGCGTTCAAGAAGACTCAAGGCCTGACCGTAATGGCCCGACGCTGCCAAACGGCCGACCTGCGGCTGGACCCTCATCACCGAAGCACAGGAGGACAAACTGACGGCCAGGACGATCGGCATAAAAACCGCATACAAGAACGGGGAAACTGCCGCTCGCGTCCCACAGGTACAAACTGAGAGATGGCGTTTTTGAAAAAAACACCCAAGGAGGGATATCACAATGAATACTTGCTTCTTTTTACGGACTTCTTGATATCTTTCTGCCCCATCCAGACCTTCTGGTTCGTTTCAATATCAATAAGTTCGAGATTAACCTGATACAGAATAACGTACCGTCCGGAAACCTCGTCTTTGACCGAGTTGATGCTCCCGATGATGATGAAGTCAGCCCCGGTTTCTTTGCCAAACGCTTTAATCGTCGCCGGATCCGTATAGCCTTCCTGCTGGGATGACCGTTCATCACGGACGGCGTCCCGTTCCTCGCCTTTGGCCGCGACGAATTTGATCTTACCGGAATTCAAAAGATTCCTTTCCAGGTCTTTTATAAAAACATCGGCGTTAATATGTTCATGACTACGGTTCGTAACCGGGCCGACGACGACCACGGGAAGACGGTTGTGGAGCCCCATAAACGTCTGGCTCCAGGGACGGAACAGCACGTCCTGGATCATTTCTTTGGCCACCAGTTGCGAGTCCGTGTCATTCCAGCGCCCGCTGAGGTCAACGACCTTGTCGGGGTTGAGGCGTTTGACACGTTTGGACGCACAGCCCGGGAGAGACAAGACAGACAGGGCTAAAACAGCCACCCACAGGATTTTTATTTTAGACATATTGATCTCCTATCTAAAAATTTCAGACAAAATTTTCCGGTTATTTCCCGTTACGAATAATAAAACTGTCCGGGTAAGCTTTCTTCACCTGAGGCAAATACTGGTCCGCTTCTTCTTTTGTATTAAACGCCCCGACATAAATCCGGTGCCACAGGCCTTTCTCGCCCAAATCCTTCGTGGCGAGATACGCGGTAGAATACCCGGAATTCTTGACTTTCTGTAACGCCTCTTGTGCCCGGAGCTTGTCTTTCGAAGACAGGACCTGAATCGTAAAAGGGATCGCAGAAAAATCTTTCTTCTCCAAATCTTGCGGCTTTACAACCGGAGGACTGCCAGCCGGTTTTTCCTCCGCCGGAGGGATCACCGGGGCCGCCGTCGAGGAAGCCAACGCCGGCATTCTATCCTGCGGAGTGGCCACGCTCCCGTCCGATTGCACAAACTCATATTCAATGGCAGGTTCCTGGTCACTCTCGTTTTCCGTAAAAACTTCCCCTAACGGCAGGGCATCCTGTCCGCTCTGATAATTAAACGTCACCAACACCAAAACCACGACCCCCACTACGATGACCCAGACCAACCATTGATTTTTCATAAAGCACCTCCTCAGAAACTAAAAATTTATAAAATATCCATTTTAAAAACTATTTTATTTTTACCACTTGTATGATACCCCGCAACCCTCTTCCGTTCAACAGCGAAATCTAAAATAATTCATTCTGATAGCCGGATCCCCCAGGCGGGATACCTCGGAGAGCAGGGTGAGACGGGGCAGGGGGTTGCGGGAAATGTCCCTCCAGCGCCCCTTCAATAAGATCTTTAATGTCGTCGCTAAAATTCTGGGTCAGGATCCATTCCAGATATTTGCGGTCTTTCTGCGCGATGGTTTTTAAGGGTTCCTTCCGGGCGTATTTCCCAAACATCATATACAACTCCCCGTTCCACCAGCGGAATTTACGGCCCACATCATAAAAATCCGTCCGCTGCTTATAATCAAAACCCAGTAAAACATCCAGCCGATCCTCTCCCTGTCCGTATTTCTCCAACTGGGCGGACAGGACGGCAAGGGTCGCCTCGGAATCCACGATCGCAGAGTGCGCCCCCTCCAGCTCTTTATGACAGTAAAAATTATAAGCGGCCGTCAGGTCACGCCGTTCATGAAGATGATAAATCTTCTGGGCGTCATAAACAGCCCGCCGGGAATAATCGAATTTAATTCCGGCATCCGAAAATTCCCTGGCTAAGAGAGGTAAATCAAACCGCTCGACGTTGAATCCCGCCAGGTCCGCATCATCCAAGAACTCCAGGACTTCTCCGGCAATCTGACGGAAGTACGGGGCCTCTTTGACATCCTCATTGCTGATCCCGGTCACGTCGACCACCTCCTGAGGGATCAGGATCCCCGGGTTCACCTTCTTTTCATAACAACGACGCCCCCCATCGGGATGGCATCGGATCATCCCTACTTCTATAATCCGGTCCTTGTCGATCCACGTTCCTGTCGTCTCAAGGTCCAGCACAACTAAAGGCCGCTGCAGCTTCATATCATCTCCTTATCTCCCCGGCCTGCCGGGGCCCCGGCAGAAACATCGGGTTCCTCCCCGGTTCAGGCCGCTGTGCGCCGGCTAAAGTTCCGGCGGCGTATACCAGCCAAACGTATTCCCTTCCTTGTCATTAGCCAAGAGACCTATCTTCCCGGTCCGAGGCTCAAGGATCAGCAACCCCAAAAAATAATGCTCCATCACCACATAACGGCCGCTGGGAGTCCAGCGTATATACTTGATCGCCAGGTCTCCGCCGCTATATTGATACCGCAGGATATCGCTCCAGCGGGGCACCCGGGGGATACGGAACAGCTTCCGGCGCCACCACCGGTTATGAATATAATAAAGATAATCAAAATCATCAACCCCTATCCTGGCCCCCTGAGAAGAGACCGGGGAAAAATGCTTCTTCCCTTCCTGCCCGAACGAGAGGTCTTCTCCCCTCGTAAAAACGTCAATCCCCCGCAAAGCGAGATTCTCCTCGGGGATCTCTTTCTCGTCAAAGGGGAACATGACAATTAATTCCGGCTTCAGCGTGGTCAGCGGAACTTGATAAACTTTCACTTCATAGGGATTGGCATAAACCGTCGTATCCAACGCGTTGAACCACAGCTCATATAAATTTTCGCCCTTTTTGTCCCATAACAGGGCGTTCATTTTCAAGGCCGGGCTTTTCAGCATCTTTCTGGATTGGTCGGCCAAATTATAAATGACCCAGTGATCAATCGAGGAAAAATCGGTCCATTGGGCAATATGGTAACAAAAACGCCGGCTATCGGGGGCCCAGGCAATACCATCGACAACACCCTTGATTTTATCCGGAGACGGATCCTCCTGGGGGAGGCCCTCAATCTCCTGCCGGCTCTGGTCCCGCAGATGAAGAACCCACAGGCCCTTTTCCGTCGCAATCAGCAGATGCATTCCATCGGGAGAAAAATGATACGTCCGCACCATGTCCGCGGATTCAAAAATAACTTCGCGCTGAGTGCCGTCCGCCGTCATCCGCACCAACTGATTCTCGTGGATAAAATAAATCTTCAAATCCTCTTCCACCCACTCCGTGGTAGGGGTGACCTTATAAGAAAAATCCAAAGACGCTTTCCTAACGATATTAATCATGAAGCTATACAACGTCAAAGCGATGAGCAGACTAAATCCGGCGAGGAGGCAATAGTGCAGGACATGATTAACGGCTTTAACAACCATCTTGCGGCGGATCCGGCGCAACAAAAGAGTCAGGACAATTGACCCGAGTCCGGCCACGTAAAGGATCAGGATAAGCAGGATATGTTCAAAATGGCTGTTAATGAAATCGATGATCAGCTTAAAAAAAGAGATAATCAGTTCCATGATGTTTTTAAAATCCCCGGCGCCGCCCGTGCTCCCCGTCAAGGAATGGCGCAGTAATCACAATCCGACTGCACGTTCATATAGCGATGCAGAATATTCCCCTCGGAAAGGAACCGGGACAGGCGCGTGTACATATATCCGGAATGAGACAGCCCGGCGCGCATCGATCTGTCTCTCTGAGGCCGGAGAAGAAATAACTGCTCCTTGGCCCGCGTCATCGCCACATAAAGCAACCGGCGTTCCTCTTCCACGCCTTCAGCGCTGTTCATAGATTGATAAGACGGGAGATAGCCCTCGGCCACAAAAAGGATAAAAACCGTGTGCCACTCCAGGCCTTTGGCGGAATGGATCGTCGACAAAACAAGGTGCGGCTGCCGCGGCGCGCGCCGTTCTTTCTCCATCCGGTCTTTCTCCGGAGGGTCCAAAGCAATATCCGCCAGAAACGGCTCTAAAGACTCATACCGGTCGGCGACATGCTGCAAAGATTCCAGGTCGCTGACCCTTTTGTCAAAATCGTCATAAACATCCGGCATGAGGGAAATATAAAAGCCCAGCACGGTGTCAAGCAATTCTGCAGGCTTCTGCCTCCGGGGATCGCTCTTTTTAAAAAGATCCATGAGTTGCAGGACGCCATCTTTGGGTTTCAAACGGGATAAATCAGCCTCAAAACCTTGTTTTTGGTCAACGATTTCCTTCAAAATCCGGCGGGCGGTCTGCGGCCCCACCCCGCGCAGAAGCCCCAGGACCCTCATCCAGCTTAAGTCATGATACGGCTGGGCCATGATCCGCAAAAAACTGATCACATCTTTAATATGCGCAGACTCGACGAATTTCTGACCCCCGTATTTCATAAATGGGACGCCCCAGCGGGCCAATTCCACCTCAAGATCATTGGAATGCCATCCGGAACGGAAAAGGACCGCCATATCCTTATAAGGCACCCCTTCCTCGTGCAGGCGCATGATCTGGTTCACGACGAATTTGGACTGGCCGTTCTCATGCGGAACATCCACATAAACCGGCAACCCGGCCCCCGGGCGGTCGGAAAACAGCTGTTTTTCGTATTTCTCCGGCGCCGCCTGAATCAGCTGATTGGTTAAATCAAGAATCGGCTGTGAGGATCGGTAGTTTTGCTCCAAAAGGATAATCTGCGTCTCCGGGAACATTTGCGGGAATAAAATAATATTTTTGTAATGCGCCCCCCGGAAGGAATAAATGCTTTGCGCATCGTCCCCCACCACCATGATATTCTGATGCGACGACGCCAGAAGTTGAACAATCTCAGCCTGAATTTTATTGGTGTCCTGGTACTCGTCAACCATAATGTAAGGATAGGACAAAGAAAGTTTCTGCCGCAAATCCGGGTTATCAGAAAGCAATTGCTTTAGAAAAACCAGCAAATCGTCAAAGTCCAGCAACGACTGTTGCCGTTTGTACTCCGCATACTCGTCCGCGATCCGGCGGATTTCCGGGAGCCAGGGCAAGAAATGCGGATAATCTTTACAGACCACACTTTCAAAATTTTCGTCCCGGTTGACGCTGGAAGACAGGATAGACATCAGCGCCTCTTTCTTGGGGAACCGGCGGTCCAGCTTATCCATCCCCAGCCGGACCCGGAGGCTTTGCAAGGCGCTTTCCGCGTCACTCTGGTCCATAATGATAAAACGGGTATTCAACCCCACATATTCACCGTAACGCCTCAAAAGCGCGTTGGCAAAAGAATGAAACGTCCCCCCCGTGACATGCTCACAACGGTCGTCCAGAATCACCGCAGCCCTTTTCAACATTTCCTGGGCTGCCCGGCGGGTAAAAGTGAGCAGCAACACCTCCTCGGGCTGAACCCCTTGTTCGATAAGATAAGCGGTGCGGTAAATAAGCACCCGGGTCTTTCCTGACCCGGCTCCGGCAATAACCAGATAAGGGCCGTCCACAGAAGTGGCGGCCTGATACTGGGCCGGATTCAGCTCCTGCTGGTAATGGATCTTTAAAGACATGGCGGATATTATAACACAGTACTATGGTTGGGACTGGCGATAGTTCAGAAAAAATGGGACAGTAACGATGGCCGGGCTTCAGGACCGGGCCGGATCTTCCGGCTCAACATTATGAAGACACAGCGTCAAATCCGTACCTTGCCGCAATATTTTTGAAATGCTGCGCTACCGTCCTCTGGTTTTGTGCGTAGAAAGGTTTTTCAATTTTTCTTCTTTGAGGCGAATCTGTGCTTTTATCTCTTCCGCCTCCTTTTCCAGTTTATGGCTGCCTTCTTCAAGGAGGCTCAATTTCCCGTCTAATTCTTTAATCATCTTTTCCTTCTGTTTCATTTGCTCAACCGCCAGTTCCTGCTTCCCGGAAAGCGCCTTAAGTTGTTCCTGATACTGGCCATAATTTTCCTGTGTCCGCCAATACTCCTGGGTTACCCGCACGCTTTCCAATTCATATTCTTTTAAATTTGCCTGTAGCTGAGTGGCTTCTTCCTGCAAAAGGTCTCTCTGATTTTTAAGAGAAAGCCTTTTCCCTTCCGCTTCCCGTATTTGTTTAATCAGTGTATAACGGCTATGCTGATAACTGGTAATTTCATACTCAAGCTGCTTTTGGGCTTCCTGTTCCTGATTATAGTTGTTCCATAATTTATCATATTGTTGCAGCTGTTGAAGATACAGGCTATTTTTTTCCTGCTCCTGCGCTTCAACAATCAACGCGCCCACATTGAGAAAGCTCATTAGTAACACAATCCTCACTATTGTCTGCATAACCCTGCTCCCTTTTATAATTAATATATATAATACTTTTAAATTAATTAACACTATAACAAGTTTAGCAGGTAAAGAAGAGTTTCGCAATTAATTAAGTTTACGGATTACGCTGATCACTTTTCCGATGAGCATCACATCTTCGTTGACAGGAATAGGTTCATACTGCGGATTGGCCGGTTCCAGGAAGTAATTTCGGCCGCGTTTTCGGAGATATTTGACAGTAGCATCATCCCTGATAAGGGCCACCACGATTTCCCCTGTCTGGGCCACTGGTTGACGCTTAACCAGGACCAGGTCATCCGGAAAAATGCCAGCCCCGTTCATGCTGTCGCCCCGGACACGCAAGGCAAAGGTATTATTATCGGAAAAAACCAGGCTGTCGAGATCAAGGTAGCCTTCGATCTCCTCGACCGCAAGAGTGGGGAGCCCCGCTTGGACCCGGCCCAGGATAGGGATCTGGAAAAAATTCTCCTTAATGATTTCTATAGCCCGGGATTTATTCGCTGAAATGCGAATATAGCCTTTCTCTACCAAAGCGTGCAGATAATCCCGGACCGTTCCGGTTGATGAAAAACCGAATTGCTCCGCGATTTCGCGGACAGTTGGTGGCAAATGGGACAGCCTTATTCTCTTATAAATAAATTTAAAAACATCTTTTTGCTTTTCCGTCAAAGGGGAATTTTTATTCATAGAGAAATCATACCACTCATAAGTGTGGGCGTCAAATTAATTTTAAAAATATCCACCTGCGGACTGCTGAAAACTTTTATAAATCCCGGCCCGTCCCCTAAAAATTTTTCCGGGGGACGCCACCGTTTATCTATAAGCACGTATCGAACCCCATACCCCTGCGCCATCACCGCAAGGGCATCACCCTGCTTCTGATTAAAGAAATCCTCCAGAAGCTGGCGGCGGTCTGCAAAAGGAGTATACCGGGGATCTTGGTGATACAGATAATTCCAGTCCACCTGTTCCTTGGTATTATATGTCCCTTCCAAAAAAATCCGCCGTTCTGAAAAAGCGGAATAATACCAATATTTTTCTTTTTCCTGTCCCGGGTAATCATTAAAATTCACGGCAACAATGTCATTCACCCCGGAATGATCCCGCAGCCATCGAAGCGCTTCCAACAACGGTTTCGTCAAAAGAGGATAATCTCCATAGCGGTTCCGACAATATTCTTCGTTGACAACCGGAAAAACGCATTTATAACATGTTGTAAAAACCCCGAGGACGGCGGAAAAAACAATTCCGGCGTGAATAAAATAATACCAGTGCCCGTATGGCCGCTGTGAATAAAATCCGATTAATCCCCGGGATGCCAATACAACGAACGCAACAAACGCATAAGCCCAAAAATACCACTGCCCGGGGCCAAATTTAATGGCCATAATAAGCAGAAACGTCATAAAAAACACATTGACCAGCCAAAGAGAAACAATATCCCATTCCCGGGTTTTAACCTTGAATACCAACCAAAGCAGAAACCCGATGACCGCAACCGGAGCATACCCGAAAAAGGTCAACAGAAACAGCCCACTCTTCCATAACCACATGAGCTGCATCGGTAGGTTCCGCTGGATATATCCCAGCATGATTTTCCAAAACGGCGTGGCGAAGACAAAATCAAACGGCTTTAAAACCACATACCCATCTACAGAATACAATCCCAGCACAAACGGTTTGACTACAAAATAAGTAACAAGTGCCGCTAAAAACAAAAATATCAATGTCCCCTGCCGTTTGCGCGTTAAAAAGAAATAAAGCGTAAAAGTTCCAGATAGCCCTAACATCAGAACCGGTAAAATCGTGGCTTTGGCAAAAGCCCCGCCAATTAAATAAAATATAATCAGGATGGCCACCCGCCTGTTTAAAACAGCGGTTCGCAATTGCTGAGCGATCAAAACCATAACGGCAATAAATATCGGCATGCCAAATAAAAACGACGGGCTCAGATACGGATGAGACAGCATCTGGTCCCGGAAGAAGTCCCAAAGATAATAACAGGTTGTTTCCCCGTTCCAGCGATACGTCGCATAACCGATCAGCAGTTGAAAAACACCAGAAAGACTGCGCACAAATATCGTAAGCAACACGACGAGCACCCCTCCTTCCACCCCGCCCGAGAGTTCATACCCGGCCCAGAACAAGCAAAATACCCAGAGGATCAACAGTTCCACAGGGAACAGCCTGAGCAGAATCGTGCTGGCTTCGACACGGGTAATAAGAGACGCAACGGCCATATGGACATTAGACCCGAACGCGTACGACAACGGTGTTCCGGAAACTCGAGGGCTCTCCAGAGGAAACCGGTTCTTAAGTTCAACCGTATTCCCCAAATGGAACAACAGATCCTGGTAATAGGTGACCCCGGAATCGGCCTCCGGTAGAGGGGTGTGTCGGAAACTGTGTACAGACCACAAAAGGATGACGGCCAGACACAACCCACCCAGGACAAACCATCCCCGGACACCAAGGGGCTGCATGACACGCGGACGAACACGACCCCGGCCGGCAAAGACAGCAAAAATAATGATAAACGGTACGGCGGTAAAAAATAATATTCTGAGTCCGGTCAGGGCAACTAACACATAAACCGCACCTTCGACAAGGAATCCCGAAGTCCAGCCGACGCAAATATCGAACAACAAATTCCTCCGCTCAGGGAACAGCCAGCGAGATAGAAGAATCCCCGGACAAAGGATATAAAACAGGACATAAAAAACATATTGCGCCGTCTCACCACAAGCCACCCCGAAACCCTGCAGGAAAACCATCAGGCCCATCAGGGCCGTTGCGATAATAATCCCACCAAGAAATCTCCCTTCCGGCCCGTTCTTTTTATTCATGTTTCATCCCTGTTTCAATAAAATTCCGCTGGCTCAATGGCTTCAAAAAAGGCGCAAATCTTAAGCACCGGCTCAAGGCATTATTCACATTATCATCCGAGAGCGAACAGGTACGGCATAACGCAAACGGCGTACGGCTGGCCCGAAGCGTCCTCCGGAAACGGCGATAGCGATCGCCGTTCCAGACGGCCTTAAAACTCTGCTGCGTCAAATCCCCCAACACCATCTGGCAATCAAAGTAAACACAGCACGGATAAACTTTCCCGTCCCAACTAACCGTGGTGGTGTAATAAGGCCAAAAGCAAGGCCGGGCATCAGAAAAATCCGGGGTACTCATTTTATTGAGCAATGTTTGCAGATTTTGAGCCAAACCCGGGAGGTTGAGCGAACGCGCGTATTCAACCCCCGCCTGGACATCTTTTATATCCGCCTCATTGGCACTGCGTGCTTTAAGCACCTCCTCACCATAGGTATACATCATAGTAAACGTCGGCTCGAGACCAAATTCTTTCCGACAAAAATCAATCATCGGCCGGATTTCGACGATATTATCCTTGCTAAGCGTCACGTTAAAACTCACCACTGGCGTCGAACGGCCATATTGTTTTTTTAAGGCCAGGAAGGTCTTTATATTTTCCACCACCCGCTCAAACCGCGCCCCCTTTCTTAAACGTTCATATGTCTCCTTGCGGCAACTGTCAAAAGAAATCAGCAGATGGTCAAGCCGGGTTTTAAGCAAAGCTTCACTCATAGGTTTCGTAAGCAGGGTGGCATTGGTCGTGATACGCACGATACGACTTCTTGACGCAGCATAATAGATCATGTCGGCGATACGGGGATGAAGCAACGGCTCTCCGAACTGGGACAGCGTGATAAAAACCGGGTTAACCTCATCGATCACCTGACAAAAAAAATCAAAATCCATATCCCCCACATCGCGGGAAAGGAATTCCGTCCGGGGGCAAAAATCACACCGCAGGTTACATTTGGCCGTAGATTCTATCCCAAGGAAAACCGGATAAAAAGACGTTTCCCGGGAACGGAAAATCGACCAGAGCGACAAAAGGCAACGCCAAAATGCCCGGGGATGAAGCGGAAACTGTTTAAGAACAGCTTGATAGGCGATATTCCCGCTGGTGATTTTTTGAATAAAACGATCTGCGAGTGATCCCCGTCCCATTATCCCTTTTTCCTCCCGATGTAATAAAAGGAAAAGGCCAAGTGATGAGCATTGGCGCTCTTAGCCAAGAGACAATCGAGGTATTTAAACGGAAAAACCGGGATAATAAACACCTGGGAGAGAACTGCGTAAATGACTTTGTTATTAAATGATAACGCTATGGCCAAAAACTCTTTGACCGCGTTGCACAGCGCCGAGGCCGGCCCTCCGAACGGCTGGCATTCCAGTTTCTCGAATTGCGAAAAAAATACCGGCAACCCTGAAACGGTAAAACGGTAATAATCGTCCGGGTTCCCATGATAACTCTGCATAAACGGAACGGTGGCATAAAGGCATCCGCCTTTCTTAAGGACCCGGTAGATTTCAGCCTTCATCTTGTCGCTGTAAGGAACGTGCTCCACAACATATTCCATCAGACAAAGATCAATAGTGTTATCTTGAAAAGGAAGCCGCTGGGCATCTGCGACAACATCAACATTCCCGAAAGCGTTAATATCCACGTTGACACACCGGCGGGGATATTTCTTGACTCCGGCCCCGATATTAAGGATGACCGCATCTTCCGGCAAGCTGTTGATCAAGGCCTTCCTCGCGGACGGATTCACATGGGCCGGGTCAAAAATAAACTGCAGAATCCTAGTCAGAGCCGGGAAGCGCCGCACCATCGCTTTCCAACGGGCGCTGACATCATCACAATTCTGATAATTTACAATTTTATTATCCATCTAAAGTCCGTCTCGTTCAAGGAAGTGACGTTGGCCTGAACGCTTCTGAGCCGCCGGGAGCTCCCGGGTGAAGCGGGGCAGGCTTTCCGGTGTTCCCGGAGAAAAGGAAAAACAGATGCTCCCAGGAACTCTTCAGGAATGTCGCGAACAATGAAAAGCTCCGGAAAAAAGTCAGGATGCGGAAAATCTGCCGCGGCCGTAAATAATACCGCCGGATTGCCATTTTTCGCAACTGGTCAAGCTCAGCCTTGGAAAGTTCGGTATGGCGGTAATCAATCGGGACATCGTGAGTGATATGATTCCAGCGCTCCCAATCGGCATTTTCGACGAAATCCTTCTGATAATATTTCTTAAAAATAGCGGTGCCGGGATAGGGGATCAAAATATTAAATCCGGCCATAATGGAATCAAGCTGAATAGCATAATCGACAGATTCCCGGACGCTTTCTGATGTCTCTCCCGGACCGCCGATCATAAATGAATTAAAATAATCAATGCCGACCTTCTTGCAATTCAGACAGGCCTGACACATCGTCTCCTTGGATACCTTCTTGCCGAGCTGGCGCAATATCTGTTCATTCCCGCTTTCAATTCCAAACTGAATGAACACACATCCCGCCCTCTTCATCAGCCTTAATAACTCAACATCCTGACAATGGTCCGTGCGGGCAAAGATGAACCAGGTGATTGAAAGTCCACCATCAAGAATTCTCCTGCAGATTTTTTCAACCCGTTTTTGGTCCGCCATGAAATTATCATCCACAAAATGAAAATGCCGGATGTCATATTTCCGAACCGTATCATGAATGAGTCCCATAAAATAATCGATGCTGTGCACCCGCCAGCGCCGCCCGGTGACCTGGTTCGCGCAAAAAGTGCAGGAAGCCGGACATCCCCGCGAGGACATGATAAAAATGCTTTTCTCCCGCACCCGGTAGACGACCGACGGGGCGTACTCTTTTACAGGAAGCATGTGATACGCCGGATAGGGCACACTGTCCAAATCCTGAATCAGCGGCCGGGCCGCGTTCAGGACAACGGACCCGTCCCGGCGGTAACAAAGCCCCCGGACCGTGGAGAAATCCTGTTGAGGTTGTTCTAGAATTTGAGCAAGCTCCACGACCGTTTCCTCTCCTTCCCCGACCACAATAAAATCAATGGACGGAGAGATCCGCAGCGACGGTTCCGGCAGCACGCTCACATGCGGACCACCCATGACAATGGGGACCGCCGGCCAGACCTTCTTTAACTCAGCGGAAATCTGTTTGGCCGCATTAAAAGTGGGCGTTACGCTGGTCAGGCCGATCAGCTGCGGGGCAAACGACCCGATCTGCGAAACAAGTTCCGGTAGAGGAGTATTATGAAGATTCGGGTCAAAAACCTTGACTTCGTGACCGGCCCTTTCCAACGCAGCCTCTATATACAAGAGCCCCAAGGGAATCGAGGCGCTCTGCTGGATATTCAATTTCTGATAAATGATGAGATACGGAGGGTTGATTAACGCAATACGCATGCCGTGTGTCCTCTATAACAAATACCGGGTCAGTCCACAATCCGGTATTCCATGGCCTTCTGAAAAAGCTGATCCAAAATGGCCGGCGCTGGGGTTTCCCGTTTCAGTTCAGCGGCGATCGTCATCCCCATATGTAGGCAGTGATCTAAATTATTGTAATTGTAGAGTCCCAGCCGGCCGGTACAAATAATATTATTTAACACGGATAGTCCGGAAATAAGCATGGCAAGTTTTTCGCGGTAGCCGACTTCATACCTGGGATAAAAATTCCAAATACGGACGACCTTGTGATCTTTAACCTTGTCGGCGGCGGTCAGCACCCGCATCCTCCTTAAGCCCTCTTCACAGCGCTGTGCCAAATCTTCATCAGAAAGTCCCCATTGCGGGTCACTTTCAAAGGCCGTCAGGTCGCAGCACACGACTGTCCTCTCCTGCGGCCCCATCTGTGGGCTTAAAACTTTGGGTTCATAAATCCGGCTAAAAATCATGTGCGGATCAGAAACGAAAACCCAGTGATCGTTCAGCAGCTTCGGCGTATCAAATGCCAGGTAAACAAGAACCGTGTGCCGCAACGGCAGGCCCTCGGCCAGCGGCAGCAACTTTTTAACATCAAATCCTCTGAACGACCGCAACAGCGCCGGGAAAGGAATGGATGAAATCAGCAGGTCGCACGGGAGTTCCTGCTTTTGCCCATCGCTAGTCCAGGTTACTTTCCTGACGGCCGAAGCGCCTATTTCCGCCTGAATATCCGCAACCCCGGTTTTAACCACGCCCCCACATTTCTCAATCTCCCGCTGCATCCGTGCGGGAATCGCGCCAAAACCTTCCCGCGGATAATAAAAAAAACCGGCGTTTGTGTTCGCGTTTTCCTTTTTCAATCCGGCGGCCCTTAATAAAACATCCACAGCGCCGCTCGCCGGGATCCTCGTTTCTGCGATATCTTTCGACAGTGTCCGCGGGTCGCCCCAAACTTTAAGGGCCAACGGTTCAAAAACAAGCCGATAGAGTTTCCGTCCGAAACGGTTCACCACATAATCTTCATAACTTTCTTCCCGCCGCTTGCTGAATAACCCCACAAGTTTCGTCTTAAACAAACTCCCGGTGATGGAAACCGAAGTGCCCCATCCGATCATTTTCAACAAATTAGTAATTCTGACAGGATAATCAAGATACTGGCCCAGTAAAAAAAGTCGATTCCGTTTCTGATGCCGAATGATCTCTTCATCGCTGAATAATGTCAGGATCTCTTCCATAACACCCGGCAACACCGAGAAAACTTTATGCGGCCCCAAATCAGCCCAATGATCCCCCCAGGGAATCGTACGGCAGACTCCGCCGGGCTGAATTTCCTTTTCGAGAATTGTGACATGACCCAAACCGGCCTTGGCGATCTGCCATCCGGTCGAAAGGCCGCCCACGCCGCCGCCGATTATAATGATCTGTTTCTGATCCATATCATCCCTTTGCTAATCTTCTTTCCTGGCCACCACCAGTGTCTGTCCCATCCAGTAAGGGACCAAATACTTATCCAGTTGCAGAGTCTGAACGCCCTTTTGCGCCCATAATGCAAGCAGCCCGATATAAGCCCGGGCTCTGGAAAAAATATATCCTAATTCAAGATATTGAAAATGCGGGCGTACCACCCTGGACTCAAACCCATTGTTGGTCAAAATCCGGGCCATGCTTTTCTTATCAAAATAAAATAAATGCACGGAAAGCAGAAAAACCCATTTTCGGTTCATCAGCCGGGCGATCCAACTGCCAAAATCCGGGTAGTTAATAACCAACAGGCCCTGCGGCTTCAACAGCCGCCGGCATTCCGTCAGGACTTTATTCGGGTCGGGAGTGTGTTCCAAAACATCCCAGAGCGTGATAACATCAAACGAGCCTTCCGCATAGTGCTGGTCGAACAACGTGCCCGGCGAAACGGGAATGCCGTAATGCTCACCGGCCCACTGACATAACCAGCGATTGGGCTCACAGCCCGCCACATCCCAGCCCCGTTCCTTACACACATGAAGGAAAGCCCCTCCGGCAGTACCGACGTCCAAAATGCGCCCCTTTTGCGGACAATATTTTTCAATAGTCTTCAAGCATTTCGCGAATGTCCGCTCCCGGGCCGCGTTCTGGGAAACAAACGTTTCATCCGTACCCTCTTCATACCCTGCAAGGATCATCTGTGCATCAAGAACCGGGTTGATATAAACCAGCCCGCAATCACGGCAACGCACAACCTGATCAATTAGTGTTTCATCCCCGGAAGAACGATACTTGACAACCAAATCCTTATGCTTTTCCAAGTCATACCTGGGCGGATACACGACCGCATACCTGTCCGATCCACACACATTACAGGGGATTGTCTTATAACTTCTTTTTAAATCGTCCATTATTCATCAATTTCCTGTTTGTTATTTCCATCTCCTTGAACCGCGTGTTGACCGCGCTCAAGATGAGTCCGCCCACGGCCAGCAACAGGGCGCCCAAAAAAATGATTCCCTGGACAAGGACCCACTCTGTTTTGTTAACATGCACAAACCATCCGGAGCCGAAAAAAAACTCGCCGAAAAGGATCCAGACAAAAGAGCAATAGACAAAAAATCTTAATGGATTATGATCCCGCAGATACATAGCAATCGTCAGCAAAATCAGCCAGCCGTCCTTGAAGGTGCTGATCTTGGAGCGGCTCCCCTCCGGGCGGGCCTTATACGTCAGAGGGATTTCGGTCACGGTCATTCTTTTTTCAATCGACTGAATCGTCATCTCGGTTTCAGTCTGGAACCCCCCGGTTATCAATGGAATTGTTTCGACAAATTTCCGGGAAAACACCCGGTACCCGGAAAGGATGTCCTGAAAATGCGAACGAAACAGCCGGTTCAACAAATAAATAAAAAGATAATTCCCCATCATGTGCAACATCCCAAACGCCTTGCCTTCCCGATCCTGAAGCCGGGAGCCGACGGCCATATCCGCCTCACCATTCAGGACCGGGGCAATCAGCTTGTGGACACCCGAGGCCAGATAGGTATCATCCCCATCCACTAAAACATAAATATCCGCGGAAATCTCTTCAAAAATTTTCCGGATCACCCATCCCTTGCCCTGCCGCCGTTCCTGAAGAACCGTGGCCCCCGCATCTTTCGCTAGCTGGGCCGAGCGGTCGGTCGAACGGTTATCAATCACCACAATCTTGGATTGAGGAAGTTCCTTCTTAAAATCGAGAACGACCTTCTGGATCGTTATTTCTTCATTATGGCATGGAATCGCAACGACAATACTGGCGTCCTTATATTGCGGCATGACGCGCGCCTTTCCTAATCAGTTGCCTGACTTTTAAAACCCGGTAAGGGACCATTTCCATCTTGGTGTAAAAGGTCCGGGACAAAAAGTGGAACGGCTGCTTTAAGAGCGTGTACGGGTGGTACATTAATTTCCATAATATAAAATTGCTGTACAAATGCAAACGAAATCTGTTTAATTTTTCATAGTCCGGACGCCAAGTGGGGGAAAAATTCAGTTGGGAGTAATGATCGACCCGGTAGTCCTGTTCCTCAAACAGGCGCGATCCCGGAACCGGGGTGATCATAAATACGGCGATCTCATCCACCCCCGCTCGAGTGAGTTTTCGTACCAAGTCAGCGGACAACTTCCGATCCGCATCGGTCTCCCCCGGGAATCCGATCACAAAGCAGGCCTGGGATCTGATGCTGTTCTCCCGCATGGCTTCCAGCAGACGAAACGCATGTCGCTGGTCAAAAGGTTTATTGATGGACTTCAAAACCTCTGGGGAACCGGATTCCGGGGAAAAAGAGATGTAATTACACCCGGCCTGCGCCATAAGCCGGATAGTTTCTTCATTTTTAATTGTCTCAATTTTTGTACCCGAGACCAATTTCCATATAAACGGAAGATTCCTCTTAATAATTTCCCGGCAGACAGCCCTGATCCGGTCATCCGAAACCGTTGGGTTCACGTCTTCAAAATGGAATTCCCGAACCCCGAATTTATCCAGACAGTATTGCATTTCATCCACCACATCCAAAGCAGGCCGGCCCTGCCATCGCCGGTTGTTTGTAGCCGGGGTTACACAAAATGCACACTCGTAGGGGCATCCCCGAGAACTTAATATCGGCAAGTACTTCTTAGTTTGAAACGGGCCATGCCCAAACTTAAGCTTCCAGTAATTCTCCAGAGGGAAAAGGTCCCAGGCCGGAAATTTCCAAGGCCCCTGGTCATCAGCCGCAACGGACGCAGGGGAAAAATGATTCTGTCCTCCCACTCGAAACCCTACTCCGGGGATCCCTGGGATTTTTTCTCCCCGCAAGAGTGCCTGGATCAAAATCGGCCCACTTTTCTCTGTGTTTCCCGTCAAAATATAATCAACGCCAGATGCATAAAAATCCTCTTGAATTCTTAATAAAGAATACGCCGTGACCGCCTGCGAGTTTTCCAGCACAATTAAAACTACGTCCGGCCGATGGGACTTAATGGTCTTGGCGATCTCAATCAAAGATATATGGGCTGTCATATTAATAGCATAAAGGACAACCAGCCGGGCATCAGGGGGGATGCGGGCAAGGACCTCCGGTGGCGTTAACCCGAAAACAAAAAAACCATCGTCTTCTCTATAAAAACCTGGGGTTTCCGCAAACGCATCAATAACCTGAACGTCAAGCCCTTTGCTTTTCAAATTGGCGGCAAAATAGGCCAATCCAAAAGGCATGTACACGACCCCAGTCGTGAACAAATCCCAGCGGGACACAACATAATTAGGATTCAGGAGGATAATCATAAATTTGCCGGACTAACTCCTCCCGCATTTAAACGAAAGGACAAGACTGACAGAATATGGTAAGGATACAGGGCTCTGATCGAAAAGAAAACGATTCCATATCCACTTTATATAAAAGATTTTTTATTATGTCTTTTCAGGCTTATTTTGTCAAGACCGACTGCGGAATAACGCGTTGTGCATAAATTGCTTTTTGAACGGCAAAACTAGGATGCCCCTGGACTGAAAAATTTCAAACCGAGCTTAATAATTTCTCATAAAAAGAAAAGCAATCATCCTGTTTTTGGAATAAAATAAGTTTATTCTTTAAAATCCCGGAGGGTTAAATTCTCATGAGTGAAATTCGGGACGAGATAAAATTTATCGAACTGGTGGGGCTTATCAAACATCTTAACAGCATGGCGACGTGCTGGGTGACAGGGTATTTTATAATTCAAGGCGGCATACTCACAATCGAGGCCGCCCTTGTTTCCCGAGGAACGCCCGCCGGGAATCCTCTTCTTCTCATTTTTCTGATCTTGGCCCTGGCAATTTTTGCCGTCTCTTGTTCAGAGGCCATAACACGCATTCTTGTCCGGAACCGGTTCTGGCTCCGGCATTATATCTCAGAAGCCATCAGGATTGAGGGGAAAAATGGCATCTGGCTTGAAAATTTTTCTCCCCCTGGCAGAAGTCTAGACCAACAATTTATTTTTCTGAATAACTGTGTCGTTGTGGGATGGATCCTTTTCCTGTTCATCTTTTTATATTCGGGAATCCGTGCCCTGCTCTAATGCTTAACCCGCTCAAGCTAAAATATTCAAGGAGGGTTTTATGAACACGTCACCGGCTACGGTTAAAGGGCTGATTATTAAAGGTATCATCCGTTTCCTGAGAGAAACATACGCAGAAGAAGGATTCCGCAAATTCCTGGACCACCTCCCGGAAGAAGACCGGGAAGTCTGGACAGGACGGCAGATACTGGCTACCTCCAAGGTCCCGGCTATTATCTATAAAAACGCCTACGAAGCCATAGAAACCCTCTGGGGAAAAGGCGACGGGAAAAAGTTTGAAGAAGTCGCCGGGGTTGTTGCGTTTTATGACTTAAATACCGTCATGAAGTTCTTTATGAAAGTCGGCAGTCCTGGCTTCGTGGCTCAACGGCTTCCTAGTGTATGGAAGCAATATTTCGGCGCCGGGACAGCCCGACTCTTTCATATAACAGAAAATCAGATGGAAATTATTCTGGAAGGAGCGGAGGAATACGGAGCCGCCGGATGCGCGGGAACACTGGGATGGACCCGCGCGGCCATGAAATACGCTGGGGCGAAAAACCTCAAGCTGACTCAAAAAGAATGTATCCGAGACGGGGCTCCGCGCTGTCATTATGTTTACAGCTGGGAATAGTTCCTTACACATAAACCAGCCGCCCCGAAGAAAAGCACAAAAGGAAAGGCTTCTTCCGGTATCTCTTTCAGGATTTATTTAACAGCCCCGTCCTGCCCCGACAGCACCCCCAACCGGGCAGACACAACATCCTCTCCGGAAGCCACCTCGAGGATAACGGGGAAAAACCCGCTGACATCAACATCGCTAAGACGCTGTTCAGACAAGGGAAGCGGAATACCGGCTCCATCCCGTTTGATCTGTAAATCCAACGCCACCGGATTAAGATTAATACCACCGAGCGGCAGTTCAGCGACCGTTCCTGCCCGGGCCGCCTGAATCGCCGAGGACACCGTCATGTCGCCTTGAGTCAAAGACCGCGTTACAATGTCCGCCCGCGTCCCTTCCGTGTCCTGAACAATATTCAGGACCTTCACGGAAGCCGACTCTTCTCCGACGTCCACCCCCGGTTGCGAAAAAACGCCGTTTGTGCTGATGAAAGAAAAAGCGCCCTGAATCCGCCCCGTAACATTCTCGTCCGTAAACAACTTTCTCCCGGAAAGGATTTGCTGGGCGTCATCCGGCCGCAGGTTCGTGATATCCGAAATTTCCTGCGAGCTAAAGTTGTACCGCATGGAATGGTCCTTCATCACTTCTCTGGACGCATTATAATTCAAATGGGCGGTGTAGACCCTTAAGCCCCCGACCGCTCCTGCCGATTTTAGAGCGCCCGCCACGGCCAGGGTCATAAACCCTTCAGCCGACCCTCCGATAGTTAAAAGTGTCTTATGCAACCCGTACGGTATGCCCGTGGCCGCCTCATACATCTTCCGGGGCATCGCCGCTTTTAAACCATGCATGACCGTCCCGTCCGGTATCGTGGTGACCTTTAAACCCTCGATCCGGTAAGCGGTTTTTATCTCCTCCAAAGCCTCCAACATCTGCGCTTCCCGGTCCCGGGCCAGGAGAACAATCTCCTCCTGAATATCCGAGAGCTCCTGCCCGCGCGTCTCGGCTAAAAATTTCAAATATTCAATAATCAATCCGGGATACCGGGCATAGAGTTCAGGATCTTTCAGGAGGTACTCCTCCTCGCCCCTCGGCCCGGGGATCCTGAGCACCCGCCGGTTAAAAGCGGCTGCGGTGGCCTCATCCCCCAAATTCGTTATAAACTGCCCCACATAGCCGTCCGGGGCGTTGCCCAGATCCCTGACCCCCAGTCCGGTCACAATAACACTGGTCCCCCCCGATTCAGAATCCCGGACATTGGCCAATGTTTTATCATCGGAATTCGTCACAAACTGGTTGGTCCCTTCCACCACGTCAATGATGGCATCCACGATCGGATAAAGCTTGCCAGAACGGGCCTTATAAACTTCATCATTTTGCTTAATCGCATTGTAGACCAGATCGATTTCCGACTTGATCTCCGCCGGGAGAATGACCTCATTGGACTTTAGGCTCTCCGCGACTTCATCCCGGCCAAACCCCTCGCTGACCCGGACCATTAAAATAATACCGTTCTCCCGGACCGTCCTTTCAAAAATCCGTTTCGCCAGGGCATCCGCGGTATCCTTAATAGCCTTTTCCATTTGCTTCAAATCTTCCGTCGTAATGCGGCTGTTATTCCCGTTTTTCTGGGACAGCATCCCGATCACAGCCTCCAATTCTTCCTTCTCGGTGCGGGAATACAGTTCGGTAAACAGATACCGCAGGTTCATGACCTTCCCCCTGACCGATATCTCCCTCTGCATAATATTTTTTACCCTTTGATAAGCACCCCTTAATCCCAGCGCCGTCAGCTCAATGGCTGCCTGGGTAGCGACGCGGCCAGGATACTCATTCCGGGCGCGTTCCATCCGGGTCAATGCGGCCTTCTCTTTTTCAACCGGGGAAGAGGCCAAGGTCCGGGCCATGTCCCCAAAAAGTGCCAAAGAACGGCTTGCCACCCGTCCCACTTCCTCGCTGTCGGCCCGGGTCCCGGTTTCCACCAAGGCAGACGAAACGACCAGGGTTTCGCCTAAACGGTCAGCCATTTGACGGGTCTCGGCTTCTGTGGGGGCGGTAATCCTGGACTTGACCCGGGTCAACTCCTTAAAAGAACTCCCCCCTGAAAAATACTTCCGCGGGATAATCTTATGGGTGTCGGCATCCAGGTCGGCCCGGATATAGTTAAAGACTCCTTTTTTAAACGCTTCCAAATATTGATTATAAATTTTCCGGTTGATTTCTTTATCTTTAACGTCGATCCCGGCCACTTTTTCCTGATTCACATAAACTTTTCCCAGTAAACTTTCTTTTAAGGTATCCTTATACCAGGAAGCCAGAATAATGGCGTGATAGATCTGCCGCAATTGGCTAAAGATCTGCCCCTCATTCACCTCTTTCTCAATTTCGGGGATAAGGATGTCCCGGACTACGGCTGAAGTGACTCCATTCACCGTTTGCGCTACCTGATCAGATAAACCGTCCAATCCAAACTGTTTTACGCCTAAATGCTGTTGTAATGCCACATAATCTTCTTCCAGCATGACTTTCAGATGGCTGTCAAAAACATAGGCGCTGTTCCCTTTTTCATAAATAACCGCTTTATCCGGCACAATCCATATTTTATTAAAAGTGTTGAGCGGGATATCAACTGTCCCGTATTTTTCTTTGGCTTTCTTATAGGCCCTTTGCCAGAACTCCTGCCCAAGAGCCTCTTCCGGATAAATCAGCGAGGCGGATAATTGTTTGAGCATATAATCCTGGGCCAAAAGGTCGCGCCCCATTTCCGTCTTGCCGAAATTGCCGGGGACCAGCCGGTCTTTTTCATAAGGGGAAAGATTGACCCACATGTTTTCTTCCGGCGTCGTCAACCCGGCGAGGAAGTATTTGATCAGCTTCATCCCTTCATCAATGAGTGCCTGGCCTTCCAGCAATGAGTCTCCCCTGGAAATGATAAAATCAAACTTAAGGGCGTTATCCGGGTCCACCGTAATGCCGTTCAGCAAGGCGGGCGTATATTCTTCCGTTGGTTGAATTAACGTTCCTGGTTCCGGTAACCCTAAAACCATCGGTCGTGGCTTCGGTGCCGACAACACAACCGAGGGCGCTAACAGATGGACAACCATCAGAAATACGGATATCAACACCATAGTCCGGACACATTGGCTAAATCGCTTTTGATAAAGTAAATTCATGTAAGAAATCCCTTAATTTGTTTAAATTATTAGAGGGTCTATTCTATAAAATCACAGCTGAATTCTTTCCTCAATAGCTGCCATACTTTTTTCAATGAAAGATATAATATTATAACATATAAATATATAAAAGGCCCCCTCAAAAGGTGAGCAAAACAGTTTTTTAGCTTTCTCAATCAAAAGGATGAACCCCAGAGCAAGATCTGGACTCAATGAACCGCAGCACCCTGGGGGGCAAACCCATATCCTTCGGCTCGTTCGCTTGGGCTCACTCGCTTGAAGGATCAATGCGCATCTCTAATTTACACTCCCTTAGGTCGTGTATTAAAACCAACATCCTTCGGCTCGTTCGCTTGGGCTCACTCGCTTGAAGGATCAATGCGCATCTCTAATTTACACTCCCTTAGGTCGTGTAAATTAAATGCTCATTGAATAAAAATTTTATAAAGGATTTAATTAAAGGGAACGACGTACTGAAAATTCAAGTTGGGTTGTTTAAGGCCATAGAAATGATCTTGCGGATAAGCCGGTTATACGAGATGCCCACCTTTTCGGCTGATTGGGCCACCTCGTCAATCCGGGCGATGCACGGGTTAGCATTCGGTTCAATAAAATAGACCCTCCCTTCCGGGGAAACCCGGATATCAAAACGGAGATAACTCTGCCCGTTCAGCGCCCGGTAAGCCCGTTTACAGGCGTCCGTAAGCCGCTCGGCAACGCCTTCCGGAAGTTTCCCGGCAAAAACACTTTTAATGCCCCACCGATCGCGGTACTGGTCATCCCATTTAGCTTTATACGTGGCAATACGGGGCTCATCGTCCGGAAGCTGGCCGAACTTCATCTCCCGGGGCGGCAAGACCCACAGCCTTTTGTGGCCGAACACCGTCACATATAATTCCCGGCCCTCAATATATTCTTCCGCGATCGCGTCGTTCTTCATGGATTCATGGATGAATCTAATCCGGTCAATGAAAGCTGCATCGTTGTCCACGACCGACGCCTGGGAAATACCCCGGGAAGCCTCCTCGCTCAACGGTTTAATAATCGCCGGCAAACGGATCGTCTTCGGGCGCCAGATCCGGTGCCCCCGGTAAAACGTATGAAAGCGGGCCACCCGGAGGCGGTGGAACCTCAAAATCTTTTTATTCAACGCTTTATTATTGCAAACCATCAAAAGGTCGGCGTTCGCCCCGGTATAAGGGATGCCCAGCAGTTCCAAAACCGCGCCGATATTTTTATCAAAATGCGTTTTGTTCGCAAAAATTTCCACCAGATTAAAAATCACATCCGGAGGACAATCCTGAATCTCCTCAAAAAGGGGCGTCAGAGAATCATACAATCCCAGCAAACGCACGGCATACCCGTTCGCCAGGAGGGCCTGATACACATCATTCTCGGTATACATGTTCTCTGGATCGGCAAATTCTTCTTTAAAATCATATCCCCGCGGAGTGGTGTAGGGAACGTTAAATAACAACAAAACATTCAGTTTTTTCTTCATGGGGTTTTCCTTTGGGATTTGTCACCCCGGTACCAGCCCGTATAAACGTAATTCATCACCAAGGTCGTCATATAAGATGTTAGGTCGGCCAGGGCTTCCGGTTCGGAATCTTTCACATACAACTTTAACTCCTGGCAGCGGGCCAGAATAGCTTTCAGCAGATTGTGCACAAGATATTTTTTTTCCCCGGACCACAGGGCGATTTTATTGATCAAGATTTTTTGGTGCTTGCGGATCAGTTTCCCGGCCGCATACCCGTCTTCCGGCTTATTATCTTGAATGCAAAAAATTCGTTTTAAATTGTCATCGTGAAAATCCGGGAAGTCCTCGGCCCAGGAAGATCGTTTCCGTTTATAATAGGACATCAGGGTCATCCGCAACTCGCGCAGCTGCCAGTACTTTTTTCCCCGGGCCACTTTAGGTGGCTTCCCCTGAATCGAACCCATGAGCTGGTCGACATATTCCAGTTTAGCAAGGGCCTTCCAGCCCTGATAATGTTTCCGCCAATCCAGCCCCGGGGTTAACCAGACCGCGAACGTCTCGACAAAATCCTCATCCGGGTGGAACTGGGCGTAGAACCCTTCCAGGTGATGGACATAATTTTTGGAATAGGGGCGGAAACGGTATGTATCAGGGTATTCCTGGGCTGGCGAACCAAATATCTCCTTCCACCGCTTCCTTTGCTGCAGACGGTACGCGTGACACAACGCATGCCCGGTTTCATGGCGCAATAGCCGGAGGCACCATGTCCGGGTCTCCCCCTCGGCCTCCAGCATCATCTTCCTTTCCAGCCGGATCAGGGACGGGTGAGCCAAATAAAACGGGATCCCGACCACCGGCTCATCTTTGGGAGACAGCCATTCATCCGCCAGGTAACATTCCGGGTGAAACAGAATCTGCTTGGCGTCCAGTTCCCCGTAAATCGTCTCAACACATTCCTGGAGCCAGGTCCCTTCCATGGTCAGCGGCAGGTCACAGAGACGCTGATGTAAAAGCGCTTCCTCATCCAGCGCGTCCAGGTTAATAATTTTTTCAGGCTTATTTCGTGGCATACCTTTATTATTTTACCGAAACTTAATTTTTTTTCCACAGAGAACTATTCGAGTTCTTTTTCAAGCCGTTTCATCAGAGACTCGGCTTCCAAAACCAATTCCGGGACAGACAATTTTAACGCCGTCATATCTTTCTGAAAATTTTTAATCGCCGTTACCAGTTTCCGGATGGATTCCTTATTGCGCTTATCCCGTTCCTCCTCAGGGTCGACCTCTTTGCGCTGTTTCATCAACTGGGTCAGATCTTTCCGGACAAGCGTGTCATTGCGCCCTTTTTCAAACACCGCCTTCCGAAGCTTGATGTAATCTTCTTTCTCCAGTTCTTTCTTGGCCCGGGCCAGACGCAGGACATTAATCGTGTCATAATCCGGGACTTTCCCCGCCTCCCGGCCTGCGGCGTACTCTTCATGAAGATACGCCGGTTCTTCCTGCTCAACAAAAAAATATGTCTTTAAAAGCTTGAGCGCCGTCGTCTTCTTCAGCCCAAGCTCCTTCTGCGTGTATTGTTCAAACTTGTCGTGCCCCCAGCCGAAAAAAAGCTTGTCCTTCCAGACCGGATACAAGGCCTGGCCTAGCTGAACCCAGGACGTTTTGAAGTTCTTGGCCAGATCAACAAGCTGTCCCCGCAGGAGTTCCCCCGTGACCGAAGGGGCCACTTTGCGGTTTAATTCTTTAATATCCATCATGCTCATACGGCAATTCCTTTATCCCGGCTATCCCAACGAATTATAACGGGATGGCTTTCAATTGTTTTCTTATTTTTAAAAACTCGGCTTTCAGGACAGCACCCGGGACACGCCGCAAAGCATGCGCGGTTCCGGCCGCCACAGCATAACACAACCTTTGTAAAAAGTCATAACCGCGACTTTCGGCATATAAAAAACCCGCCACCAAGGCGTCCCCGCACCCAACCGCGTTAAAAACTTTAACGGCCGGTGGTTTAACCATCCAGGTCTTTTTCCCATCGGTCGCGGCGAGGCCGTCTTTCCCGAGAGAGAGAAGAACAACGCGCCCGCGGTTCAATACGGCCAGGGCTGCCTTGATCTCAGCCCGGGAACGGATACGGCTCCCCAGGATCTCCTCGGCTTCCTGACGGTTAGGTTTCAGGCAATCGGGGCGGGCCTCCAGTCCTGGCCGCAAAAAAGGGCCGCTTGTGTCTAAGACCGTCCTGACACCTCTCTTTTTCGCCTGCTGAATCAACCCTTGATACACATCATGTTTAAAGCCGCGCATACAGCTACCAGAAAATACCACAACCTGGCACGAATTCAAGAGATAAGAATATCTTTTTTGAAAGGCCCGGATCTCCGAAGGCCTGACCTCCGGCCCGGGGTCCAAAACACGTGTTATTTGCCCTTGAGCAGGATCCAGGAGAGTCAAATTCAGGCGGGTGATGCCGTGCCCCGTCTGAAAGTCAGCGGGAATTCTTTCCCGGAGCAATTCTTGCAAGATAAACTGCCCCCGCCCGCCGCCCAGGATCCCGGTCGCAACGGTTCCGACCTTGAACCATTTAAGCATGCGGGACACATTAATCCCCTTCCCCCCGGCTACCTCATAGCTATGGGTACAAGGGATTTCCTGCCCGGCACGAAAATACGGGATGGTCAGGAATTTATCAACAGCCGGATTAAGCGTAACCGTTAAAACCAGCGGCAAAAGACACCCTCTTTCAGAAACAGCCGATCCGGAGGACAGGATTTCGGATGCGGGTATTTTTTGAATATTGCCTTACCGGCATTTTTTTGATAGATTAATAATCCGTAAGGTGATCCGGGTATACGATGTTGGATTCTTCGCCCTTGCGACCAGCCAGAAGAACACAGCGCAACGGCTTCCCAAACAGGGCTGAGGAACAATTCTCTTTAAAATGGATTTTCATTCTTAACAAAAAAACATGTTCCAGCCAACATCGGACTTCACCCTGCACGCCAAAGAATATCGAACCACCCTCATCATTTTGACGGGAAATCTTTCGACCTTCTGGCGGTTCTCTTTTAAACATTATTAATACTGTGCTTTCTTATGTTCCCGCTCCGACACATTTCCTCTGCATTATTGGCAGGCCTTCTTGTTTTTGGGGGTTCAGGCTCTTCCCCTCTTTTCGCCCAAGGAAGGACATACCCAAAACCGTCCTTATGTATCCGGCAGGTTTCCTCCCGGGAAAACGGGGTCCTGATGATAAAGCCGAACCCGTCAGATATTCAAATTAGGGATTTTATATTAAGCGCCAATATCAAATCGATTGAAGATTACGCAGTTTGGTTAAATCATAATATTGAATACCGGGAATGCCCTCACGCGGATGCCTGGATGTTCCCGGCGGATATTCTGAGGCGGAGATGGGGTGATTGTGAAGACTTCGCCCTGCTGAATTCTGCTGTTTTAAGGGTTCTGGGATATCATCCGAGATTCCTGGCCCTGCAACGTGCCCGGAGAGCCCACGCGATCTGTACTTTCCAAAAAGGCAGTGATTTCCTCTGGTTTGACAATAGCCATATTAAAAATGCGGGCGTTGCAACGTTGCAGGATTTCGTGCAACTCCTTAAAAAAGAATATAATTTATCCCGTGTTCTAGAATTGAATCTCTCAACGATGCAGTGGACGCGGATTGACACCCCTGCATCATGACCTATCCAGGGCCCCTGGGAATTACCTGTCCAGATATTTCTTCAACTCATTCCAGGTTTTTTGCCCTAGGAGACCGTCGATTGTTAAGCCGTGATCTTTCTGAAAGCTGCTGATAGCCGACTTCGTCATCTCCCCGACTTTTCCATCGATTTTTCCTTTATAATACCCGGCATTCTGTAAAGCGATCTGCACCTGCCTGGTGCTGACATCGATACGGATTATTTCACCAGCATCCGGAACCCCGGCTGCGGATGAACTCCGCCGGTCGGACGCAGTGCCCAAAGACTCCGCACGCCCCATTTTGTTTTTCATCCGGTCTATTTCATAATTCAAATCTTTCACCTGATACTGCAAATCCTTAATTTCATCGTCTTTCATTCGAAGTTCTTGTTCTAGTTCCCCGATACGCATCTGAGACATATTAGGATTCCCGGAATTGGGAGAGGCGGTGACACACCCCGAGAGAAAAATCATAACCGTCACGACAAAAATACTGTTCCTTACCATTACAACCTCCTTTACAGTTAATCTCTCCTACAAATCTATCATAAATATATTGTTTCCCTAATCTTCCTGGCCGTCATTCCACAAACAAATTCTATCCTTAAAACATCCTCCACGGCGGGCATCCGGTTTGATATTTCAGGCCCGGCACTAAAGCGTATTGTACCACAAAGTCTTCTGCTGGCTACGGCTTCTTATTTTTTTTTAACATGTAAATTATGCACCAGGAGTAACCTGCTCGGCCGGCGTTCCCAAAACAGGAAACCGACAAAACGGACAAGGCCTTTCTGTTCAGGGAAAAACGAACAAACCCTACCAAGGAAGGGCGATCAGGAATCCCCCGCAGAGGGGAGCAACCGGTTGTTATTAAAAGCGTTCACTTCCATGAGCTGATAATCAATCCGGCCGCCATGTTCGGGGAAACGGCGGGAGAATTCTTTCTGGGCTTCTGTTCTCTCGTCCAAGATTTGCAACGTATATTCAAAACCCGGCTTAATGATCGGGACTCCGCCGAGTTTAATCCTCTCTTTTTCTCCAATCACTTTTAACGTTCCCAGATAAATCGTTTTATCAAACTCGACGTCAAAAGACACGTCCATCGGTTCGGTCGCCAAGGTTGTCCCGACAGGAATTGTGATCGAATTAATTCGGTAATGTCCGACAGGCAGGGTGATAAAAAAATACCCCGGCTTCACGGTCTGGATATTCCAGGGCAAATTCTTCTGCCGGGCTTTATCCCCGATAATAAGCTGAAATACTTTATTCGGATCAATAAAATCAACAATCGTTAATTGGACATAACTTGTCTTCACGACGCCCTCAAACACTGTTTTCGCAAAAACAGTCCCGAAGGGCACCATCATGGGCTCTCCCTCTTCCATCACGTTGTCTCCCGGCGGCGGCATCCCCTCGTCAAAAAGGACAACCTCCGGCTCCAGGGCCTGTGGCTCCGGTGATTCTCCGACGGGTTCTTCCACAGGAACGGCAAGCGGCGACGGGATTGTCTTGGGAAGGGTGGTCGCAGCACAACCAGGGAAAAACAACACAAAAATCAGGCACACCCCAAAATATATTCTGGAAAATCGGGGAAAAAACATTTTTATATTTATTCTTAAAACTGGATTCTTGCTTAGAAAGATACTTGTAGTGTATAGAAAAAACGGGAAATTTTCAAGATAAGATTTAAGCAAAATTCTATCACCCCCTCCAGATAGGCACTAACAAAATATATGAAAAAGGCGGGGACAATAAACTCAATTGTTTATCGGGATATGAAGTAAAAGGATTTTCTGTTTATGTGAGGAAACGATCCTGACGCTTAAAAGACAACTGAATCCGTCTTTATCTTGATGGGAGGAACTTGAGCACCCTCTCAAAAATACGAGCGGCAGCCTTCGAAAAGGCTGCCGCTCATCCTCGGCTAGTGTTGTTTAAACACAAGCAGCTAAGTCAGAGTTCCTGACTTTTTGGGGGAGAAAATTTTATCTTTCCAGTAAATATTAATTTTCAATATATGGCAGAACTCAACCACATATGAACAACGTCCTTGCTTTAATGAGAATGAACCTTTAACTTTAAAATGAAAATATTCAATCTGTCTTCTGTTGTCGATATGTTTCCTAATAAATATCTGCGGGCAACTATCAACAGTTTTAGTATACTCCAAATTTTTAATTTTGTAAATAAAACTTTTTTGAACTTTTGTACTGCATTCTTTATCATCGGCCAGCTCTCGGATCGAAATAAGTTTCCGTCGATATTTTAAAGAATGCCGTTTTCTGTACTCGATCTGTCGCATCAGCCCCTCCCTCATGGACATCGACTCATTACAGTCAAAGTATACCATGCGAATCTCCCGAGGCAAGGTCACCGCTGAAAGCGGCAGGAAACGCTTTCTTTAATAAATATTTTAAAAATAGCGTCGGGTGATAGAAGCGCTTTCCCGAAACGCCCTTTCTAATTTTTATTTTTTTTTAGAAATTCGCAAAAACGGAGGTCTTTTAAACCCCCGGAAAAATAAGGATGTTATGACGAAATGTGTTTGGAAGATGTTCTGGAAGAGAAATGGATTTGCGGTTCTTCCCGCCGGACAAGCCGTTTAATATTAGGCCAATGCCGGACAAAAACAAAAAGACAAAAAATCCAGCCCAGGCTCACCATCTCGATCACCTGACCGGTCAATATCATGAAACAAGGGAGCGCGAAAGCAGCCACCAAGGATGCCAACGAAACCATGTGGCTTAAGCTGAACGTGATAACCCACATGAGAAGCGTCAGCAAAAGAACAGGACGCAAGGCAGCAAATTTTAAGGCCAGTCCGATCAAGACCCCTAAACTGGTGGCAATCCCCTTTCCTCCTTTAAAACGCAGAAAAATCGTCCAATTATGACCGCAGACAACAGCAATCCCGAGAAGCACACATTCGATGATCCCGTCCAAAGATAGCCCTGCCCCTAAAACCGCGACCGCCAAAAAACCCTTTAAAATGTCAACACTCAAAACCACCAAACCAGGACCTTTACCGAGCGCCCGGAATACATTGGTGGCCCCGACATTCCCGGAACCATATTGACGGATATCCATCCCCTTCAACAGACGGCCAAGGAGATAACCCGTCGGGAAAGATCCAATAAGATAGCTTAAAGCCAGCCCTGAGAAAAGCCTCATATTCCCTTCCTTATATGAAACCCCGACCATGCGCGAACAACCCCCTCCCTTGTCGAGGAAAACAGCCGGGGGGCCATTAATCTTCCAAAACTTTCAACGGCACATGATGGACCGGGCACTCTTCCATAGAAAATCGGTACCGCTTCCCGCATACGGGGCAGTATTTTATTTTGGGTTGGCCAGGGTCAAACGTATTGGCTATACTTTCCACGGCGGATTGTGCTTCTTTGTCCTTCCGCACCTGTTGCGCAAAATCCTTTAAATCTTTCTCGGTCACGTCCTGCCCGCTCACCGCCCCAAGCACAGCACTAGCCGCCGCTAAGGCTTCTTCCCGGGACTCCGCAGAAGGAGTTCCCCTCGCCTGTTCCCGGCGAGAAACCGACGCACACCCCGGGGACAAAAACAAGAGCCCCCCGATAAGCCCGCCGCAGAAGCAAAAACGAAGAGGAGAGAAACCTTTTGGCCAGGAAGCCCGTATCGCGTTCACTCTCAATCCTCCTGAAACCACCGCGTTTTATTTAATGATCCGAATCCGTTGCGGAGGCCAATAAATCAGGGCCGCCTTCCCGATCACATTATTCTCCGGGACAAACCCCCAATAGCGGCTGTCGCTGCTCGATGCGCTGTTGTCCCCCAGCACAAAGTAATGCCCTTCCGGGACCCGGATCTTTTCTCCCGGCAAAGCATTTCCATAATTGTAATAATAAATATTCTTTATCCGCGGGTCTTCCACAAGCTTCCCGTCGACATAAATATCGCCGTCTTTAATTTCCACCGTTTCCCCGCCTAAAGCAATAAGCCGTTTTATAAAATCCCTCTTTTCATCCTGAGGATAAATAAAAACAATAACATCCCCCCGTTGAGGGGTTGTAAATCCGGGCAGCCGCTTTGGGGTAAAACGGATTTTAGGCCCATAATACAACTTATTCACCAACAACCGATCCCCTTCCAAAAGAGTGTTGCGCATAGAGCCGCTGGGAATTCGGAAGGCCTGGAAAAAGAATTCCCGGATAAACATCGCCAGGATAAAAGCCACCACAATCGACTCCACCCACTCACGGGTGGCTGTTTTCTGGACAATCTTGACCCCTTGATCATGAAGATTTAAAAGCGCCTGCTGTACATCCCTGTCCCCCGCTCCCGCCGCCTGCAGTGTCCGGGCCACCGTATCCCTCAGCAAGGCCCCTTTCTTCTTCCCTTCCGTCACCAAGTCCTCATATTGTTTTTTCCACGGTATGTTATCCATATCAAACTCCGTTAAATTTTTAATACCGCTAAAAACGCCTCCTGGGGAACTTCAACATTCCCGATCTGCTTCAGGCGTTTCTTCCCTTCCTTCTGTTTTTCCCACA
>ENA-UPTA01000802-UPTA01000802.1-activated-sludge-metagenome-genome-assembly--contig:-NODE-802-length-36232-cov-6.522625_pt1 | contig 36232 bp, 38 predicted proteins | sample MGYA00238184_ERZ773361 | MGnify/ENA primary metagenome ERZ773361 (study PRJEB29100, sample SAMN05720205) | activated sludge metagenome | isolation source: anaerobic digester from wastewater... | reverse complement strand
ACACGGAAGAGATGGATCCGGATCCATTCATGTCACAAATAGGTGGTTACGGCTTGCCATGGCATGAAGAGATTAATCCGGTATTGCCGCATGAATACTGATCAATGTTACCCTGAACTTGTTTGTGAGTCATCCTGAACTTGTTTGTGAATCATCCTGAACTTGTTTGCAAGTCATCCTGAACTTGTTTCAGGATCCGATTGTTTCAGCATCTCATAAATATTATCATACAACTTCGCAGGATACTCTGCGAAGTTTTTTATTTTTATTCATTCAGCATAAGCAAGCATGCCATGCTGTTTATCTAAATGGGAGTATATGCAAATCAAATCCAATTACATAGATATTTTCCGACAGGAAATTTATCCGGCACTTATATCCGTGGAACACGGCAAAATCGTTTCCATAGAAAAAACGGACGGCGATTTTCCGCACTATATTTTGCCGGGCTTTGTGGATGCGCACGTGCATATCGAAAGTTCTATGCTGGTGCCCACCGAGTTTGCGAAAGAGGCGGTGATTCATGGTACGGTCGCCACGGTATCCGATCCGCATGAAATCGCGAATGTACTGGGGAAAGAAGGCGTGTATTACATGCTGGAAAATGCGAAGAAATCTCCGTTGAAATTCAACTTCGGAGCGCCATCCTGCGTGCCGGCCACCATCTTTGAAACGGCAGGTGCGGAAGTGACGGCCGCCGATATTGACGAACTGATGGCACGTGACGACATCAGATATCTCGCGGAAATGATGAACTATCCGGGGGTATTATTTCAGGATAAGGTGGTCATGGAAAAAATAGCCATCGCGAAGAAATACAATAAACCGGTGGATGGTCACGCGCCGGGATTGACAGGTGAGCAGGCGATACAGTATATCCAGGCAGGCATCTCTACCGACCACGAATGCTTCACGTATGAAGAAGCGAAATTCAAATTGCAGCACGGCATGAAAGTGCTGATCCGCGAAGGAAGTGCCGCCAAAAACTTTGAAGCGCTCATCGATTTACTGCACGATTATCCGGATGATATTATGTTTTGTTCGGATGATAAACATCCGGATGACTTGTTGCTCGGACATATCAATCTGCTCGTGAAACGCGCTATCGGCAAAGGCATCGATATCTTTAAGGTACTTAAAGCGGCTTGCGTCAATCCCGTTTTGCATTATCGCTTGCCGGTCGGATTACTGCGTGCAGGTGATCCGGCGGATTTTATCCTGATAGATAATTTGCAGGAGGCCAATGTTTTGGAAACTTATATCAACGGTGAACTGGTGGCCCAAAATGGCCAGCGCTTGCTGTCTGCCGAACCGGAAATAGTGGTCAATAATTTTGATACCACAGAAAAGAAAGTAGCAGATTTTAAAATACAGCTTTCACAAAATACAGTCAGGGTAATCGAAGCCATAGACGGTCAGCTGATTACCCGCACGCACATCGCAGAACTGCCGATGGATGCGAATGGAAATGCCGTGTCGGACACGCAAAAGGATATCCTGAAAATCGCCGTTGTAAACCGCTATCATGATGCGCCGGTGGCAGTAGCTTTTATTAAAAATTTCGGATTGAAACGCGGTGCTTTAGCGTCTTCCGTGGCGCATGATTCCCACAATATCATAGTTGTCGGAGCGGATGATGAAAGCATGTGTCAGGCCGTCAATGCCATCATTCAGGAAAAGGGTGGTTTGTCTGTTACAGACGGAGCGCACATCCGCGTGCTGCCACTGCCGGTAGCCGGACTGATGAGCACGGATAGTTGTGAAGCGGTAGCCGAAAAATATACCGGACTGGTGCGTTTCAGTAAAGACATCGGATGTACACTGCATTCGCCGTTTATGACTTTGTCATTTATGGCATTGCTGGTTATTCCGCAACTGAAATTAAGCGATAAGGGCCTGTTCGACGGCGCACAATTCCGTTTTTGTGATTTAGAAGTAAAGAATGACTAAATTTGCGGCATGAGTATCGATTACAATAAGATTCCTTCGCCGGCATACGTGCTGGAAGAAGATAAGCTGCGCAATAACCTGGCCCTGCTGAAACGCGTGCAGGACGAAGCAGACATACATATTATTTGCGCGCTCAAAGGATTTTCCTTTCATGCGGTCTTTCCGCTGGTGAAGCAATTCCTGCACGGTGCCACAGCTAGCTCCCTGCATGAAGCGAAGTTGGTCTTCGATAAAATGGGCGTCAAAGCTCATACCTATTGTCCGGTGTATGTGCCATCAGAATTTGATGAAATACAGGCTATTTCTTCCCATATCACTTTCAATTCCTTATCGGAATATGAGCGATACAAAACAAAAATGAACACTGGTATTTCCTATGGCATCCGCGTAAATCCGGGCTATTCCGAGATTGAAACAGATTTATATAATCCGGCGTCTCCGAATTCCAGATTGGGCATTCCGCGTAGTCTGCTCGGCGATATGCTGCCTGAAGGTATTGAGGGGATTCATTTTCATGCGCTCTGCGAAAATACATCGCATACGCTGGAGCGCGTGCTCGAGTCGTTCATTGCACTATATCATCCGCTGATACAACAGGCGAAATGGGTGAACATGGGCGGTGGTCATCTGATTACCAGAAAAGATTATGAACCCGACCATCTGGTGAAAGTGCTGAAGGCATTCAGGGAGAAATATCCGAATCTGGAGGAGGTGATACTCGAGCCGGGCAGTGCGGTAGGCTGGCAGACAGGAGTGCTCGTATCGACGGTGTTGGATATCGTACCGAACGGCGATTTTCCGACGGCCATGCTGGATGTATCCTTCACGTGCCACATGCCGGATTGCCTCGAAATGCCTTATAAACCGCGCATTCTGCATACAGTGGACAAAAGTCCGTATGAATACAATATGGGTGGTATGAGTTGTCTGGCCGGCGATTGTATGGGCACCTGGTGCTTTGAACAACCATTGCAGGTAGGTGATACAATTATCTTCGATGACATGATACACTACACCATGGTGAAAACCACTACGTTCAATGGTATCAACCTGCCGGATATCGGTATCTGGCACAGCGATGATACCTACGAGCAGGTGCAGACCTATGGCTATGAAGATTACAAAAAACGATTGTCGTAAGTTTTTTTAGTGTACATTTTTTTTGATTAATCATTAATTTTATCGGATGCAATCTCTGTTTGATAAACTCTACCGGAAAGCCGAACGGGTAATCACTTCCGATACGGCGCTCGCCGCCTTGCTGGATAAAGTATTCCTGAAAATCGGAGAATCCTCGGAAGTCTTTTATCGCTTTCAGGACAACCTGCTGGCGTTGGTGCGTATGATGCGTTCCTGGATGAGTGGCGCCTACCGCCAGATTTCCCTCCGTGCCATCATTGCGGTGGTCGCCACGCTGATTTATTTTGTCAATCCACTGGATGTTATCCCCGATTTTATTCCTGTGGTCGGCGCCATAGATGATATCCTGATACTGGGTTATCTGATAAAGATGGTGAACAAGGAAATAGAACGTTTCATTACGTGGGAACAAACCCGGCAGTCACAATAAGCAGCCTATGAAAACCTCATTCTTATCCGGATGGTTGCAGCGTTTCTATCCCGAGACATCGCTGAAAGTACAGGATGTGCTGGCCTCCAGTGTGCTGCTCGAGAAAACGGCACATGCGGTGTACAGCAAGTTGGAGAGCTATGTGCAGCGCTATGCCGATGTGGCGGCACGCATCAAGGATGTCACGCGCTTGTTGGATGCCTGGCGCAATAAAGGCTACGAAGGGGTTTCCTACAGCACACTGTTTATCTGCACTTTTGTATTGCTCTATGTGGTCAGTCCGGTGGATATTGTGCCGGAATTTATTCCGTTTATCGGTGGACTCGACGACATCCTGTTAATCGGATGGATGCTGAAGACGATAGACAGCGAACTGGTGAAGTTCCGCGCCTGGGAACAGGCACAGTCGGTGTAATCATCGCACTCTCTCAAAAATAAAGGACACCTGATTGGTATTGACGCTGTCGAATAAAATCAGCTTTTTGCCATCGGCTGTAATTTCAAAAATGAAATCTACATCCGCGATGTTGGAGATGGCTAAGTTGTTGCCATTAATTCTCCAGGTGAATGGGGAAGTAGTAGTGGTCACCGAATTGTCCGGTGTCGTACTGTTGGTGGTCACGGTGGTGATACCCGTTCCGCTCGTGGCGCTTTCGCCCTGAATAAATTCGCGTTCCAGTGTGCGTGTGCTGTTCACGTTTTTCCATTTTCCGATAATGCTGGTGTTGGCCGGTGCGATAGCGTCGCTTTCCTTTTTGCAGGATTGCAGTCCGAAAGAAGAGAGCAATACGAGTATGCTGCAGATGAGTTGTACGATCAATGTTTTCATGGTGTTTTGTTTGGTTGTTATCAATAGTACAAAGTTGGGTAATACACCGGTCTGCTACTTCCCGACTAACCACCAATGTTCTGATTCAGGGAAAACCACTAGGAGATGAGTGTTTAGTAATTAGTAGTTAGTAATTAGTATTTAGACAACGTCGCGGCATGCTTTGTGAAAACTCGATATTTCTCTATCGGTTGCTGTCCTCATAAACCGAAATATCTCGTGTCTGTCAAATCAGTCGGTCTCAGTCTGTAAGCAATGAGATATATAAAAAGAGAATAAACAGCCACCGCGAATGAAGCCGTATATAAAATAGGTATCTTAGATTGTGTAATGCGGTCAGAGACCACCGGAATCAATAGGCAAAGGTCGTCCTTCTGAAGACCCGCGCAGAAAAGGCATTAGCTAATCAGCTAATTATCTCATTACCTCATTCCTCATCATCTCATTATCAAACCAACCCTTTTTTGTAGGCAATCTTCAGCAATGCCGCCGTGTTATTCACGTTCAGTTTGGCCAGCATATTTTTGCGGTGTGTTTCCACCGTATTCTTACTGATAAAGAGTTTGTTGGCAATATCCTGAGAGGTCAGTCCCAATGCAATCAGCTGCAGTATCTCCAGTTCGCGCTGCGTAATCTGAGCGGCCAGTTCATCGTAGTTTCTGTCATCCTCTTCCTCGCTGCCACCGGAAATGGAATTAATCAGCTTTTCCTGTGAATCCTGGTCCAGGTAGGATTTATCCTGATAGACCGTTTCAATAGCTTTCAGCAAATCATCTTTGGAGATATTTTTCATCACATAGCCTTTCGCGCCGATTTCCAGACACTCTTTGATGAAACGCGGTTCGCTATGCATCGTCAGCATCAGCACTTTTATATCAGGATGCGATATTTTCAATTTTTTCGTCGCCTCAATGCCATCCATCTCCGGCATATTGATATCCATCAGCACCACATCGGCAGATACATTCTTCAGTCGTTCCAGCGCCTGCTTGCCGTTGTGCGCCGTTCCGGTGATTCGGATATTTGGCTCATCGTCCAGCAGAGAAACGATACCATCTAAGAAAATCTGGTGGTCGTCCACCACGAATACATTTATATTTTGCATAAAATGAAATTACATGACAAAGTTATTCCTTTCTTCCTCAAAAATTGCGCCGAATTACCAATATTTTGTAAAAGCCAGCCATTTCCTTGTTTTCAGGTAGTCATAATTGGCCTCATTATCATAGGCTTCGCGTTCAAAGGAGATATTCCGGTAGGCCTCACGCGCATTTCGGTATTGCAGCCACCTGATCAGAAATTCGCCCGCATACAGCAGCAGAAACAGCAGCACAAATAGTTCCGCCTGCTGATGCAGATGGATGTACTCGTGATGCAGAAAGGTCTTGTCCGTTTTGAGGCGTTCCTCTTTCAGGATGATAAAGGGAAAAAGCGTGACGCCACCCATATTCTTCGGGGTGAACCATTTTATAAATGCCGGACTGACCAATATCCACATAGTTTAAAGGTAATAAATCAAAAGCAAACCGACACACGAAGCAGTAACAAGTGGTGATAGTTTTTGTAATTTTACCATATGGGAAATCGACAATACGATGTGGTCATTCTGGGTGCCACGGGATTCACCGGCGGATTGGTAGCCGATTATTTTGCAGCCAACGTGGAGCCGGGAAAGATACGATGGGCCATTGCCGGCCGTTCTGTGGATAAGCTTGAAGCCGTCAAAATCCGGCTGCTGCACCAATATCCCGACTGCAAGTCTGTCGGCGTCATTGTCTGCGATACCAATCAGCTGAAGTCGGTGGAGAAGATGACTGCCCAAACGAAAATGATTGTTACCACTGTCGGACCTTTCGCGCTCTACGGCGCCAATGTTGTAAAGGCTTGTGTGAAGACAGGTACGCATTACTGTGATATCACCGGAGAGCCGGAATTTGTGAAACAAATGGTGCGCGACTATGACGCTGCTGCCAGAGAGAAAGGCATATACATTACCCATTGCTGCGGCTTCGACAGCATTCCCGCGGATGCCGGTGCCTACTTCACCGCGATGCAGCTGCCCGCCAATGAAACCAAGCAAATCAAAGGGTTTGTCACTACCAATGCCGCCTTTTCCGGTGGCACCTACGCTTCCGCCATTCACGCGATGTCGGGAATCGGAAAATCCGTCGGCGAAAAACCTGAATCATCCGAAAAACAGACAGCAAAACAAGCTTTGCCGGAATGGCCGTATTACGAAAAAACGTGGAAGAAATGGGCGGTGCCGATGCCCGTCATCGATCCGTGGATAGTCCGCAGAACGGCGAAGTCACGCCCGCAGGTCTTCGGCAGCGGTTTTTCTTATGCGCAATATCTCGCCTTGCCGGATTTGCCCAAAGTGGTAAAGCTCGTGGCCTCCGTGGGCGCTGTGGCCATCGGGGCGCAGATTCCGCCGGTGAAGGAATGGTTGCTGAAATTCAAAAAAAGCGGGGATGGACCTTCGGAGGCGAAGCGCGCAAAAAGCTGGTTTAAAGTCGATTTTATCGGCGAGAGTGAAACAAAAAAAGTGCAGACACGGGTTTCCGGCGGCGATCCGGGATATACCGAAACATCTAAGATGTTGTCGGAAACAGCGCTGACGATTTTGGAGCACGAAGGACAGTTGCCGCTTGCCGGTGGTGTGGTGACGCCTGCCGGTGTGCTGGGCCATCTGCTGATAGAAAAATTAGAGGCGAAGGGCATTCGTTTCGAAGTGTTGGAGTCTTCTTTCCGCTGATTTTGTTGAAAAAATGGTGCTTGTGGATACTATCCCTGTTTTTTGAAGCAGGAAGGTCTTATTTTTACAAAAATTTCCCATGGCAACCAGCGAAGCTCCGTTTCATTTTCCCGGACAGACACAGTTTTATAAAGGAAAAGTAAGAGATGTTTATACCATCAACAACCAATATCTGGTGATGATTGTCTCTGATCGCATTTCCGCTTTTGATGTGGTGCTGCCGCGCCCGATTCCCTACAAAGGACAGGTGCTGAATCAGATTGCAGCCCGTTTCCTGAAGGCGACGGAAGATATCCTGCCGAACTGGGTGGTCGAAGTGCCGGCCGCGAATGCCACTATCGGAAAATTATGCGAGCCATACAGAGTGGAGTTGGTGATTCGTGGCTATCTGGCCGGTTCGGCGTGGAGAGCTTACAAGAGTGGCGCCAGAGAATTGTGCGGCGTGCAGCTGCCGGAAGGTATGAGAGAAAATGAAAAATTCCCCGTGCCAATCATCACTCCTACGACCAAAGCGGTGGTGGGCCACGATGAGGAAATTTCGAGAGAAGAAATTATCGCGCGCGGAATTGTGCCGGAAAAGGAATACGAACAACTCGAACAATACACCCGACAGATTTTTCAGCGCGGTACGGAAATGGCCGCGAAGCAAGGGCTGATTCTGGTAGATACCAAATATGAATTCGGAAAAATCGGCGACCGGATTTATCTGATGGATGAAATCCATACGCCCGATTCATCCCGCTATTTTTATGCGGATGGATATGAAACGCGTTTGCAGAACAATGAACCGCAGAAGCAACTCTCCAAGGAGTTTGTGCGCGAGTGGCTGATGGCTAATAATTTTCAGGGTAAAGAAGGGCAGGTAGTGCCGGAGATGACCGATGAGAAAGTGCAGGAAATCAGCGAGCGCTATATTGAATTATATGAGAAAATCCTGGGTGAACCCTTTGTTCGACAGGAGAATTCAGCGGTGGAACAACGCGTGCTGGAAGCATTGCAGCGTTTAGGGGTTGCCTGAAATCAGGATGTCTGATTATTGCTCAACAAATTTTAGTAATTTCACAGCATGATTCACCGACCGAGAAGAAACCGAAAGAGCGCCGCCATCCGCGGGCTTGTACAGGAAAACCGATTGCATCCGGAACATCTGGTGCAGCCGCTTTTTCTGGTAGATGGCAGAAGAAAGAAGAATCCCATCGCGTCTTTGCCTTCCATGCATCAGTTGAGTATAGATAATGCGCTGAAGGAAATAGATGCCTGCATGCAGGTAGGCGTGCAGAGTTTTATTTTGTTTCCTGCAGTGGAGGAAGCCCTCAAAGATAAGGAAGCGACCTATAGTTATGCGGAAAAGAATTTTTATTTGAAAGCGATTCGGGCATTCAAAAAAGAATTTCCGGAGTGCTGCCTCATCAGCGATGTGGCGATGGATCCGTACAGCAGCGATGGCCACGACGGTTACGTGGAAAATAATAAAATCGTTAATGATAAAACATTGCCCATTCTGGCGAGGATGTCGCTGGCGCAGGCGGAGGCCGGCATTGATATCCTCGGACCGAGTGATATGATGGACGGACGTGTGGCCTATATCCGCGAAGCACTCGATGCGGAAGGATTTACGGAAACTGCTATCATGTCCTACACCGCCAAGTACGCGAGTGCTTTCTACGGCCCGTTCCGGGATGCCCTGGAATCGGCGCCCAAGTCGGGTGATAAAAAAACTTACCAGATGAATCCGGCTAACCAGCGCGAAGCGCTGCTGGAAGCGGAGCTGGATGTGTCCGAAGGTGCCGACTTTATTATGGTGAAGCCTGCTACCATCTATCTGGATATAATACAATTGCTGAAACAGCATTTTAATACACCTGTAGCGGCTTATCATGTGAGCGGCGAATACGCCATGCTGCAGGCTGCGGCCCGCAACGGCTGGCTCAATTACGAAAAATGTCTGGCGGAAACCTTGCTCAGTATTCACAGGGCCGGTGCGGATGTCGTCATTACCTACGGTGCCAAAGATTACGGATTAGCCATAAAAAAAGGGAAAGTTTAAAACTTTCCCTTTTTTTATTTTTTTTGCTGCGAACAGCTTATTCTTCTGTAGATAATTCAATTCTTTTTGGTTTTTCTTCAGATTGTTTCTTGCCCAATGCGAACATGTAACCAACACCAATCATTACTTTAGATGGAGTCAGTTTGATCTTCTCCGCATTTCTGAATGATGGGTAACCACCAAAAGCAACAGAAAAAGGATCGTATGAAGGTTCACCGTTTCTGAATGTTTTAACCATGCCGCGGTCGTAATTGATGTCAAAAGTCAGGCAGTGAGAGAGGCTTTTGTCAATATAAACCTGGAAGCCACCTCCGATACGAATACCTGCATCGATATTATTGTATGTCTCTTTGTAGTCAGATTTCTTGCTCTGTTTTGGTTGCTGAGAGCCGTTATTGTTAATCTCGAGGATATCTTTTCCATTGATGTTGTAGCCGAAATAACCACCCACGTTGGCGAAGAAGCGGAGGCGCTCATTGCCCCAACCTACCATAGCTGTTACAGGTATGGTCAACTGATTTTCTTTGTGTGTTTGTTTGGTCACCCTTGTTCCTTCTGTGAGTGTATAGGTAGAACCCGTCATATTAAACTCAGGAGATAAATTCAGGCCAACAAATTTGTTGAACCAGATTCTTCCGTTGATAGCTGCGTGTACACCTGTTTGGAAACCCAGTGCACCACCGGCAGAGTTAAGTTTTCCGGATTTGAACTCATTGTTCTGACGACCAAAAGCCGGACCTACAGATACACCTATTCCACCCTGGATTTTAGCTTGAGATTCCTGGATAATTGTACCCACAAGAAGAAAAACGATGAATAGTTTTTTCATATTGGATGATTTTTGTTAATTGTGTTATGTTTTAGAGGTGTTAAATTACGAAAATCATTTATATTCTTGTACATTTGCCTCAATTATTTAACCCAAAAATTACAAAGCATGCAACTTTGGAATAGGGTAGACAAGCGTATTCTTGAAAAAAATCTACTCGAAAGCACCGAAAACCGGATTACCATATCCTTTTATAAGTATGTGAAAATTGCCGAACCACAGCAGTGGCGGGATGAACTATTCCTGAAATGGAGTGAAATGGGCGTGCTGGGACGTACTTATGTCGCCGCCGAAGGCATCAATGCCCAGATTTCCATTCCTGAAAGTCAGCAAGAGGCTTTTGTGACACATCTTTATAGTTATCCGTTCCTGAATGGTATCCGCCTCAACTATGCCGTGGATGATGATGGTAAATCTTTTTCCAAACTCAAGATACTGGTGCGCAAGAAGATTGTGGCCGACGGCCTGGAAGATGACACCTTCGATGCCTCCGACTGTGGCGTTCACCTGAATGCAAAGGAATTTAACGAACTGACCAGCCGCAAAGATGCCATCCTGGTGGATATGCGCAATCATTATGAAAGCGAGATCGGCCATTTTGTAGGAGCCATCACACCAGATGTAGATACTTTCCGCGATGAACTGCCGTTGGTAGTGGATATGCTTAAAGATAAGAAAGATCAGCCCGTGGTGATGTACTGCACCGGCGGTATTCGCTGTGAGAAGGCCAGTGCCTGGCTCAAACACAATGGATTCAATCAGGTGTATCAGCTGAACGGCGGTATCATCGAATATGCCCGCCAGGTACAGCAGCAGGGACTGGAGAATAAATTCCGGGGCAAGAATTTTGTATTCGATCGCCGCTTAGGCGAGCGTATTTCCGAAGAGATTATTGCGCAATGCCATCAGTGCGGAAAGCCTGCCGATACACATACCAACTGCAGGAATCAGGGTTGCCATTTGTTGTTCATCCAATGCGAAGATTGCGCAAAAGCGTATAACGGCTGCTGCTGCGAAGAGTGCATGCAGGTCGTGGCATTGCCGGAAGAAGAACAAAAGCAAATGCGCAGAGGATTGAACCCGGGACGGAAAGTATTTAAGAAAGGCCGTGGTGAACAGCTTACTTTCAAGAAGAGTATGCAGGATATGTCGGTGTCCAAAATGCAGGGCGAACAATAGTGTTACTATATAAAGAAGCTATAAAACGTTTGGGCGCGGTGTGAAACACCGCGCCCTAACGTTTTAAGGAGATATATTAATTAAGCTTGTTGTCTTAATTCCGCATAATATTGATAGAAATACGGGATGGTTTCTATGCCTTTGAAATAATTGAACAAGCCATAGTGCTCATTCGGTGAATGGATGGCATCGCTGTCCAGTCCGAAGCCCATCAGCACCGTTTTTAATCCGAGAATTTCTTCGAATAAGGCCACGATAGGAATACTGGCGCCGTTGCGCATGGCCAGCGGCTTCTTGCCGAAGGTCGTTTCCATCGCCTTGTTGGCGGCCTGAAATTCTACGGAATTTACCGGTGTTACATAGGGTTCGCCGCCATGGTGCGGGGTTACTTTTACTTTTACCGTTGGCGGCGCTATTTTTTCAAAATGTTGCGCAAAAATCTCCGCAATCTTCTCCGACGACTGATTTGGTACGAGCCGCATGGAGATTTTGGCTTGTGCTTTCGCAGGCAATACGGTCTTGGCGCCTTCACCGGTATAACCGCCCCAGATGCCGTTCACATCCAGTGTTGGCCGTATGGTCAGCTGCTCCGCAAGGGTGTATCCTTGCTCTCCGAAAGATTTTGGCAAGCCGATGCTTTTCTCGAAATCTTCCACGGTCACCGGACCTGCATTGATTTGTGCTTTCTCTTCCGCGCTCAATTCCACGACATCATCGTAGAAATGCGCTATGGTGATGTGTCCGTTTTCGTCTTTCAGGCTGCCCACCAGTCGGCAAAGAACATTCAGCGGATTATCGACACCGCCGCCGTAAATGCCGGAGTGGAGGTCGCGGTTAGGACCGGTTACTTCCACTTCCATGTAGCACAAGCCGCGCAAGCCGTTTGTGATACTCGGTGTTTCATTGTCGATGATGCCGGTGTCAGAAACGAGAATGACATCCGCCTTCAGTTTCTCTTTGTATTCCTTCAGGAAATCGCCGAGGTGCGATGAGCCTATTTCTTCTTCACCTTCAATAATAACTTTGATATTACACGGTAAATCCTGCTGTGACAGCATCAGTTCCAATGCTTTTACATGCATATATACCTGCCCTTTGTCGTCGCAGGCTCCTCTCGCGAAGATGGCACCCTGCGGATGCAGTTCCGTTGTCTTTATTACAGGCTCAAATGGCGGGGAAGTCCACAGTTCATAAGGATCCGCCGGCTGCACATCGTAGTGTCCGTATACCAGCACGGTCGGTTTGGAAGCATCTGTTATTTTTTCCGCGTATACAACGGGATAGCCTGCTGTTGGCAGCAGTTCGACATTGTCCATGCCTGCTTTTTCGAATTGCTCCTTGAGGTATGCTGCGGCATGGAGCACATCATTTTTGAAAGCAGGGTCGGCAGAAACCGATGGTATTTTCAGCCATTCCACCAGTTCCTGTATGAAACGGTCTCTGTGTTGCGTAATGCCGGATAGAACGTAATCCATGTATAATAATTTGATTGGTACGCGGCAAAATTAAACATTAAAGCGGAATTTAAAGGGATTTCGACACCGTAATTTAAAGTGGGAACAGTATGCAGATGGAATGTTAAATAAGATTATCAAAAAGTAAAAAGTAGTAATAACCAATAATTGGTATTAAATTTGAAACAAACTATTGTATGAAGCGATTCCTTACCCTGGCGATATGGTCTTGTGTGTTTGTCCTGACGGCAAGCGCAAAAGAAGTAGTGCAGTTTTCCGGTTTTGTCCGCGATATTGAGTCCAATGCACCTATTCCTTTTTGCGCATTGTATATTCAGAATGAAAATAGAGGAACCATCAGTGGTACGGATGGTTTTTTTAATTTTGTTGTGGGCAAAGGAGATACCATTATCGTAAAGTCTTTAGGTTATAAGTCGTTTAAAATTGCCGTTCCCCGAGATCTGGACGCCAATAGTTTCAGTAAAGATATAACGCTGGAAAGAGATGTGGTGGAACTGAAAGGAGTGACCATTCGACCGCTGCCGACACCGGGACAGTTGCGACATGCCATGGCAAATCTGGATATTCCGGATAACCTGCAGCAACTGGCACAGCAGACGATAGAGCAGTCTATTTTGAATGATGAAATTTCACAGAAAGTGAATTTCGACGGCAAGGAGAATTTCAATCAATACGTACAATCTCAGGTGGGTTATTACTACAATCGCTTTGGTAATCAGCGGCCTGGTATATCTTTGACTAATCCGTTTGCGTGGGCTGAGTTCATCAAATCCGTTAAGAATAAAAAGAAAAAGAAAGACTAAGGTCTTTCTTTTTTTATGCTGGATAAGTAATTGATTTTTATCTTTTAAAAGCTTTCACGCGGTAGTCTGTTTTCACTTCGCCTTTCATGATTTTATTCAACTTCGGGCTAATGAGTTTCTTCGTCAGTGGCTTGAGTTTATCTATAAATAATATGCCTTCAATGTGGTCATATTCATGCTGAATGACGCGTGCGTTAATGTCGTCATATGTTTCCGTGTGTTCCACAAACGACTCGTCAAAATAGCGGATTTTTACCACCGGCTTTCGGTATACATCTTCGCGTATGCCGGGAATGCTGAGGCAGCCTTCTTCGTATTTCCATTCCGTGCCGCTTTCTTCCAATATCGTCGGATTGATAAAGGCTTTTTTGATGCCTTTGAAATCTTTATTTTTTTTGTCCGCTAACTGTTCTGTATCTACAATAAAAAGCCGGATGGAAAGGCCTACTTGCGGAGCTGCAAGGCCAACGCCGGAGGCGCCGTACATGGTCTGCCACATATTCTTGATGGTGTCCTGCAGGGACGGATAGTCGGCGTTAATATCTTCCGCGCGTTTCTTCAAAACAGGGTCGCCGTATAAGGTAACAGGTAAAATCATATCCGAATAAAAATTGTCAGCAATCGTATGCAAAGATACAAAAATTAGCCGATTGCGTTGGTTATCAAAACGTCGCTATAATGTTTCCAGATATTGCTGTAAAATAAGTGTTGCCGAAATCTCATCCACAAGCGCTTTGTTCTGGCGATCTTTCTTCTTCATGCCGCTGTCTATCATCGACTGGAATGCCATTTTTGAGGTGAAACGTTCATCCATTGATACCAGTTGTACATCAGGAAAACGATTGGTCAGCTGCCGTTTCAGTAAGTCTATCTTCGGCGTAATGGCGGCAGGTTCATTGGTGAGTGTCTTGGGTTCACCGATAACGATGGTGTCTATCTTCTCTTTGGGAACCAGCTTGTCCAGATAGGGCAGTATCTCGTGGGTGTTTTGAGTGGATAGGCCGAAGGCAAATGTCTTGCTGTCGTCGGACAGTGCGAATCCGGTGCGTTTGCTGCCGTAGTCGATAGCCAGTATTTTTGCCATAGAAGGTTATAGTAAGATATCCGCAATGGTAAAGAGGGCGAACAGTACGCTCGCAATGCCATTGGTAGTGAAAAATGCCAGATCGATTTTCTGCAATCCGAATCGGATCACAATGTAGTGCTGATAGACTACGAGTCCGATGAATAATATAAAACCGGTCCAGTATAAACCGTGAAATTGTCCGGAAATACCTGCACCCAGCAAGCACAGCAGACTTAGCACGTGCAATCCTCTGGCCATCCATTTGGCCTGCTGCTGTCCGAAATAAGATGGAATAGAATACAATTCGTGTTCCCGGTCAAAATCTTCATCCTGCAACGCGTAGATGATGTCGAACCCGCTCACCCAGAACAGTACCGCGAAGGAGAAAAACAAAGGCAGTACAGCAAACTTTCCCGTCAGCGCCAGATAGGCGCCTATCGGCGCGAGTCCGAGTCCGATACCGAGGATTAAATGGCAAAGGAAGGTGAAACGCTTGGTCAGACTATATCCGAGAATAACGGCCAGTGCTACCGGCGATAAGTAAAAACAAAGTGGATTGATGAAATAGGTGGCCGCGATAAATAAAATGCAGTTTACCACGATGAAGATGCGTGCATTTTTCGGTGTGATAATACCACTTGGAATTTCGCGGATGGCCGTGCGCGGATTTTTTTCATCATATTTTCTGTCGATGTAACGGTTGAAGGCCATCGCAGCATTGCGTGCCGTCACCATGCAAACGAGCACGAGAAACAGTTTTACGGCAATCTCTTCCCGAAAGAAGGTGGCCTTCGAAAACTCACCGCCCGCCAGTGCGTCTACACCTAACGTAAATCCTATCAGCGCAAATGGCAGCGCAAATACCGTGTGGGAGAACTTCACCAGAGAGAGATATTGTTTCATGTGCGGAGTTGAGCGTGTTTATTTTTTCGGATGCACTTTCACTGTGAAATTCACGGTGGTGATGGCCGGCGTGGTATTGGCTTCTACCATCACCGATTTCGTGTTGGCGCCCGGTTTGTTGGTAGAGTCAAATTTGATTTCCAGCGTACCCTTCGCACCCGGCGCTATCGGTTCTTTGTCAAATGTGGGAACTGTACAGCCACAACTGCCATAAGCTTGCTTGATTACTAAAGGCAGTTTTCCGGTATTGGTAAAAGTAATTTTCCGGGTAATTTTTTCACCTTCCTTACAGTCGCCAAAGTCATAGACTTCCTGATCAAATTTAATGGAGGTAATGGTTTTAGCACGTTCTTCTTCTGATAATGCACTCGCTTTAGCCGCAGAGTCTACAGCCTGCAGGGTTTTGTTGTTGGCCAGAAAAGAATCGCGGTTGAAAGTCTGCACTTCCAGTTCTTCCGCCGTCTTCTTGCCGGATTTGCATTGCGTCAGTAATACCATGCTGCATAATGATAATATCAGTGTTCTGGTGATGTATTTCATGGTGCTTCGTTTATCTTTTCGCGCGCAAATATACAAAAATGCTAGCGTTTTTGGCGCTTGTTCAGGTACTTTTCAAAATCAGTCAGGGAAAGGGCGTTGAGCGTGCCGGATTTCAATAAGCCACCCTTTCGGGCGGCATACACGCCATAGCGGATGTCGTGGATGCCGTGAATATGGTGCGCATCCGGATTGACGGAAACATACACGCCTTTTTCCTGACAATAGGCTATCCATTGATAGTCGATATCCAGTCGGTAGGGATTGGCATTCAGTTCTATGCAAACGCCATTGGCTGCACAGGCATCGATGATTTTCCGATGGTCGACAGGATAGCCTTCCCGCGATAACAGCAGACGTCCTGTGGGGTGTCCGAGTATAGTAGTATATGGATTTTCAATGGCCTTCATCAGGCGCTGCATAGCCTTTTCTTCCGTCATCTTTAATCCGGAATGCACGGAGGCAATCACCAGGTCAAAGGAGGACAGTATGTCGTCGCTGTAATCCAGTTCTCCGTTGGACAGGATGTCGCTTTCCACGCTTTTAAATATTCTGAAAGGCGCGAGTTTTTTGTTCAGTCGCCCTATTTCTTCCTGCTGACGTGCGATGGCTTCTTCCGTCATGCCATTCGCATAAAAGGCACTCTTGCTGTGGTCAGATACCACGAGATATTCATAGCCCTGTACTTTGCAGTAAGTGGCCAGTTCCTCCAGTGTATTCGTGCCATCGCTGTAGGTGGTGTGCGTGTGTACAATGCCTTTGATATCCGTGATATCCAGCAGTTGATCCCATTGTTTTTCTTCCGTCAGTTTCCATTCCAGTTGGTTGTCCCGAAGCTCCGGCGGAATAAAAGGAAAGCCTGCCGATTTGTAAATATCTAGTTCGGATGTGTAGTGTTTTTTCGCGTCGATTTTATAGGATAAAAATCCGAAATGACCTTCCGCACTGGAGAGTTCCAGCAGGCGCAGATAAAAATCCTGTTTGTTGCAGAAATAGAAAGTCACAGGATAATCTTTGTACTTCTCCGTGATAGTATGCTGTTCTTTTTCCGTTGCGCCGCCGATGAGAAATTCTATCCGCTCCACAATGATTTCTTTTCTTCTGAATGACCCGCAGGTGGAATGCAGCATATCCGGATATGCTTCGGTGAGTTCGGCTTGTATGTCCAGTGCCATCTCTTCCACGTTTGCCCACAAAAATTTATTGGCATTCTGTCGGATAAACAGGATTTGCTGGAGGATATTATCCTGTGTTTTGTTGCCGAATCCTTTCAGGGTAATAAGCCTGTTTTCCTGACACGCATACTCGAGTTCTCCGAGGCTCTCAATGCCGAGTTCTTTCCAGAGCTGCGCAATCTTTTTCGGACCAATGCCTTTCAGTTGCAGCAATTCCACCACACCGGGCGGCGTTGCAGACAGATATTTCTGCAGCAGTTCGAGTTTGCCGGTCTGACAGAGTTGCACGATTTTGGCGGCAATCGCATTGCCAATGCCTTCTATTGCTTCGAGCTCCTCTGCTGATAAATCGCACAGAGGCGGATCTATATTTTTCAGGTGCCGCGCCGCGAAAGCATAGCTTTTTATTTTAAAGGGATTCTCATTGTGCAATTCCATTAAATCCGCCAGCAGGCCGAAGTGTGCAGCAATCTCTTTGTTGTTCATGCTGTAAAGTTAAAAAGTTAGCGGATAATATGTCGGATAATGATATTGCAGAGTGTCAGTGGGGAGCCTTGATATATGTCTATAAAATGATTATTTACTGTTGCGACGGGAGAATCGCCTTGTTACTGTGCGTTGTATTCAGTATATTTGATGGAACACGCAAATTATGATCAAGAAAATTTCAGGCGCCGTTATCGCGCTAATTACCGCCACTATGGTGTTTTTCCTGAATAAGCCGATAGGCAGCATTCCGGCACTCGGCATGTTTTTGTCGCCGTCTCACGGTTTCTGGAAAAATACCGCTCATCAAGATATGCGCTCCGCAACACTCGAAATACAATGCCCGCAGGGCAAAGCCACAGTGGTGTATGATGAAATCGGCGTGCCCCATATTTTTGCGGATAATGAAGCAGATCTGATGTTTGCACAGGGGTATGTGGTGGCCCACGACCGACTCTGGCAGATGGAATTTCAGATGCATGCGGCTGCAGGACGACTGACGGAACTGGTAGGAGAAAAGGCGTTAAACCTCGACCGTTTTGCAAGAAGAATCGGTATTGTGCGTGCAGCGGAGACTTCCCTGATAGCATTGGAAAAAGATCCGCTGAGCAAGAAAATAGTAGATGCTTTCACTTCGGGGGTGAATGCGTATATCGACCAGTTGAAGCCCGCGGATTTGCCATTGGAATATAAACTGATTGGCTATCAGCCGGAGCATTGGACACCGCTCAAAAGCGCGTTGTTGATGAAGTATATGGCGAAGGATTTAACCTATCATGACGCGGATATTGAAAACACCAATGCACTGCGTTTATTCGGACAGGAGAATTATGCCAAGATGTTCCCTGATTTCCCGCCACCGGCCATCGACCCGATTATTCCGGTGGGTACGAAATGGGGCTTTAAATCTGTAGATAGTTTCCAGACGAAGAAAAATACAGCGCAATTGACGGCGCAGCTTTATCAGAATCCGATGAAACATTTGTATGCGAATCCCCATTATGGCAGCAATAACTGGGCGGTCAATGGTAGCAAAACAAAATCAGGCAAACCTATATTGTGCGGTGATCCGCATCTTTCCCTCAATCTGCCTTCCATCTGGTATGAAATGCAGTTGTCTTGTCCCGGAATGAATGTCTATGGCGTCACCATTCCGGGCGCGCCGGGCATTATCATTGGCCACAATGAACATATCGCGTGGAGTGTGACCAATTCCTCCAGAGATGTCATCAATAATTATTCGGTGGAATATCAGGATGCCGGCAGGAAAGCCTACAAACTTGGAGATACCTATGTGCCGTTTACATACGATGTGCAAACGTTTAAAATCAGAAACGGAAAAGATTTTATCGACAGCATCCGCATGACGAAAATCGGTTCTATTGTGTATGACGAGCGTTTTGGTGAGACGGACGACAGGAAGCATATTGCGACCTACTGGAGAGCGGAAGAGCCTTCCAACGAGCTGATGACTTTTTATTATCTGAATCGTGCGAAGAATCATCAGGATTATTTAGCTGCACTCGACTATTTCTCTTGTCCGGGACAAAATTTCGTCTATGCGGATGCGGAAAATAATATCGCCATTCGTCAGCAAGGTAATTTTATGCTGCGGACTTCCACGGCAGACGGTGTTTTTGTGCAGCCGCTGGCTTCGGTGGATGTGACAAAATTAAAAGCGCGCATTCCCAATGCGCAGAATCCGTACATCCTGAATCCGGAAAGAGGATTTTGCAGCAGTGCAAATCAACATCCTACGGATGGAACCTACCCGTATGCCATCAGCGGAGAATATGAAAACTACAGAAACCGTGTCATTAATTCGGAGCTGACAAAAATGTCGGGCCTGACATGGGAACAAATGGGGCAATTGCAAAATAACAACTTGAGTTTGCTCGCGCAGGAAGTACTGCCAAGTATGCTTTCTTATCTGCCGGAAACACTGGATGAATCATCACAGAAACTGGTAAAAGCGCTCAAAGCATGGAATTATAATGCAGATGCACCACTCGAAGCACCTAGCTATTTTTATATCTGGTGGGATTTTGTGGAGAAAACCGCGTATGATGAAATGGATAATAAAAACACCTCGTTGCGCATTCCTGAAGCTTATGTGACCGCCACGTTGCTGAAAAATGATCCGGGTTTTGACTTGTTTGATATTATGGTGACAGATACGGTGGAAACAGCGAAGGAAGTAACGCAGGCAGCATTCCGCAAAACGGTGGCTTACTTTAAAGAATACGAAGCGGGCAATAAACCGGCAACCTGGCAGATGGTGAAGAATACACGACTCACACACCTGGCCATGCTGGATGTTTTTTCGCAGCAGGAAGTGAATATCGGCGGTAATAAAAATATTGTGAATGCGACTTCCGATAAATGGGGTGCTTCCTGGCGCATGATTGTGGATTTCAGCAATGGTAAACCGCAATGCTATGGGGTATATCCCGGTGGTCAGAGCGGGCATCCCGGCAGTCCGCTGTTTACAGAATTTGTAGATAAATGGGCGAAAGGCGAGTACTATAAACTCCACTTTTTTACGAGCAAAGAAGAAGCAATCGCAGCTTTCAAAAAATAAATTTTCCAGGAAATAAAAAATACAACGCATGTTTTTAGTAAAATTATTAGTGGTAGCCATTGTAGCTTTGTTTCTGCCTTTCGTGGCACCATGGTACAGCCCATTCATTGCCTGTTTTATTATCGGAATCATTTTGTCCAATAAGCCCGGAAACAATTTCCTCGCCGGATTTCTGGGCGTGGGATTGGTCTGGTTAGGATATACGCTCTGGCTGGATATCCGCAATCAGCATTACCTGAGTAGCAGAATAGCGCAGCTTTTTTCGAATAGCCTGCAGACCGATATTTCCTACGGCTTACTTATCTTAATCACATTTCTGCTGGGTGCGCTGCTGGGTGGTTTGTCCACGATGGCCGGCGCGATGCTGGTGGACGACGGTAGCCGAAAGCGCTTACGAAAAGCCGTTAAAAGTGGTAGCTACAGGCTGAAACTGAAATAGATCCTGTCCACAGATATTGCTGCCGTGCCGGACGAAAGCATCCTGTATTTTTGTATTTCTTATCTTTTGCTGCATCAGAGAGTGATTTAAATTAGCTATCTTTCGCATCAAAGCTGATAGTCATGTCAAATGTTATAGAGGTCGAAAAATTCCCGCATCCGGCGGAGATGTACGCCCGTGTGGCGAGTACCTTTCTGAAAAAGGGAAAAGGCGAAATGCCCGATTTATCCATACATCTACCGAAGGCGAGCCTGTCGCCGGCGGAGCTGAAGCGATACAATAAAATATGCGGATTTGACCATACGCTGATTGTGCCGGCCACCTTCTTGCACGCCTATATTTTTTCCGATGCACATGCAGTTGTTGTCGCATCCGAGCGTGCCTTTCCCGTTGCCGGGAATGATACATTTTGCCAATTCCATCAAACAATACCGGCCGCTTTTTGTGGGCGAGACATTTTCCATCAGATGCGGCATGGGCAGCCTGATAGCGCATGAAAAAGGACAGGCGTTCGAGGTCGTCAGTGTCATTGATGTGAACGGTAAGCGTATCTGGGAAGACAGCAGCATCTATCTCTACAGAGGAAAAGAGGGCACAGGCCGCGTGCTCGAATGGGAACAGCCTGTCTTGTCCGAAAACTGTATTAAACAAAGCTGGACACTGCACCGCAATATGGGATTTGAGTTTTCGCTGGCATCCGGCGATTTCAATCCGATTCACCTGCATCCGATAACCGCCAAATTGTTCGGCTTTGACCGACATATCATTCACGGCATGTGGAGCGTAGGAAAAATCCTGGCTACACTGGAGAAAAGAATGCCGGAAAGTTTTGAAATCACAGGTTCCTTTAAAACGCCGATTTATCTGCCCGCAACGGTAATCTTCCGCCATCAGTCTACTGACAATGGATTCGATTTTGACGTGGTCGATAAATCGCAGGAAAAGCCGCACCTGAAAGGTTATCTGCATAAACTCTGAGGCAGGAATCCTGTTTTTCAACCTACAGATATAGGGAAATGACTATTTTTGCTGTTCATTTCATTTATGGCCATGCAATCAAAGGTTTCAGATCCTTATCAGGCACTTCGCTACAAGGAGTTCCGCTTCTATATCATCGCGCGTTTTTGCATTACCATAGCATTGACCATGCAGGCCGTCACCATCGGCTATGAGGTCTATGAACTATCCAATTCCAAATTGCTCTTGGGGCTTATCGGTCTGACAGAAGCCATTCCCGCGATAGGCATTGCATTGTATGGTGGTTATGTGGCGGATAAATCAGAAAAAAGGAATCTGTTGATAACTGCCATCTCCGTATACACCATTCTGTGCGGACTGCTGTTGTTTTTTACGCATAGCTACGGCATTCAGGAATTCGGAAAAGCGCAGGTGGTCAAAGTCATTTTTGTCGTTATTTTTCTTACCGGAGTGGCGCGAAGTTTTTCCGGTCCTTCCAGCTACGCGTTGGTGGCGCAGATTATTCCCAAAGAAGTCTATCAAAGTGCTATCACCTGGTCGAGTTCCGCCTGGCAGCTCGGGGCAGTGCTGGGGCCGGCGGTAGGCGGCATCCTGCTCGGGTGGATGGGCATTACTTTCACATTTTCCGTGATTATAACCTTGCTGATAATCGCGATAGGCTGCCTGCTGATGGTGGAACGAAAGCCGGTGCTGTACGTGCCTGCCGGAGAAGGCGCGATAGAGAGCGCTATGCAGGGACTTCGTTTTGTATTTAAAAATAAAGTCATTCTATCCTGCATCACCCTCGACTTATTTGCCGTACTTTTTGGCGGTGCCATCGCGCTGCTGCCGGTCTATGCCAAGGATATTCTGAAAGTGGGACCAGAAGGGCTGGGATGGCTGCGTGCGGCCCAGGCCATCGGCGCCATCATCATGCTGTTGTGGCTCGCCTATTTTCCGGTGCGCAGAAATGCCGGTATAAAATTATTGCTCTCCGTATTTGGATTCGGACTCTTCATTATTTTATTCGGCATCAGCACCAATTTTGTGTTTTCCATGTTCTGTCTGATTATGAGCGGCGCACTGGACGGTGTCAGCGTGGCGGTGCGGCACACCATCATCCAGCTGGCCACACCGGATGAAATGCGCGGCCGCGTGTCGGCGGTTAATTCCATGTTTATTGGCTCTTCCAATGAAATCGGCGAGTTTGAAAGCGGAGCGACCGCCCACTGGATGGGCACCGTGCCGGCAGTCATCTTTGGCGGTTGCATGACTTGCCTGGTGGTGGTGGTGACCTATTTTGTCGCGCCCGCTGTGAGAAAACTGCACCTGACCAGCCATTTATCGGAAGATAATCCAAGCTGATATATTTTTTGCGATATTTGTTTGAAATATCCATGAACCAACTTAAAAACGATATATGTTACTGAGAATTCTGATTTTTGCTGTGCTGTTTGTCAGCGCAACGCCCGGCTATGTGTCTATGGCGCAATCCGGAAAAAACAAATCCGCGAAATCCAAAAAGAATCAAAAGCAGCCTGTCGCGCCTGTGATTACAGCGCCGGCAGCAACGAAGCCTGTTGTGGAAATAAAACCTCAGGATAAGCCTGTGCTGCCCACCTGGGATATTCAGTCGCAGGCGACACTGCCACTGCCTGCAGAGGTGCGGTTCGGCATTTTACCGAATGGACTCCGGTATTATATCCAGCATAACCAAAAACCGGAAAACCGCGTGGAATTCCGGCTGGCAGTGAATGCGGGTTCCAATCAGGAAGAAGATAATCAGAAAGGACTTGCGCACTTTGTAGAGCATATGGCATTCAACGGAAGCAAGAATTTTTCCAAAAATGAACTCGTCGATTATCTCGAAGGTATCGGTACTAAATTCGGCGCGCACCTGAACGCCTATACCAGTTTTGATGAAACCGTATACATGCTGCAATTGCCGACCGATAAAAAGGAAATCCTGGATAAAGGGCTGACCGTGCTGGAAGACTGGGCATCCGGACTGAGTTTTGATACGAATGAAATTGACAAAGAGCGCGGCGTTGTTTATTCGGAATGGCGCAGTGGTTTGGGCGCTTCCAAACGCATGATGGAAAAATATTTGCCCGTGGTCTACTATAAATCCCGCTATGCGGAGCGACTGCCGATAGGAGATACCGCCATCATCAACACCGCACCGAAAGAACGATTTACCAGCTTTTACAAAACGTGGTATCGCCCCGAGCTGATGGCCGTGGTAATTGTGGGAGACATCGATGTGGACGCGATGGAAAAGGAAATCAAACAAAGGTTTTCAGGTTTGCAGAATCCTGCAAACGCGCCTGCCAAGCAGGAATATAAACTGCCGGAACATCAGAAAACACTGGTGAGTATCTGCACCGATCCGGAGGCTACCTATTCCCGTGCGATGCTGATTTATAAACATGATGCAGTGCCTGTCAACACCGCGCAAGGGTATCGTCGTTATCTGATGCACGCGCTGTTTAACGGAATGCTGAATAATCGCCTGCAGGAACTCATGCAGCAGCCGGAACCGCCTTTTTTTGCGGCCTATTCAGCCTATGAGCGCGAAACGAGAGCCAATGACGCGTTCAATCTGACGGCGGTAGCCAAAAGCGGACAGACCATCACCGCACTGAAGGCATTGCTGACAGAAAACGAACGACTGAAGCGATTCGGGTTCACCGCCTCGGAGCTGGCGCTGGAGAAAAAATCCATTCAGACATACTATGAAAATGCGCTGGAAGAAAAAGATAAAACAGAATCCGCATCGCTGGTGCAGGAATATGTTACCCATTTTCTCGGGCAGCAGCCCGCACCGGGCATCGCGATGGAAAACTATCTGATGCAGCAGTTCCTGCCCACCATTACGCTGGAGGAAATCAACGGACTGATAAAACAGTTTATCACAGAAAAAAATGCCGTGATAGTACTGACGGCACCTGAGGCGGAAAAGAAATTCCTGCCCTGGGAAAATGATGTGCTTGCTATCGCGGATTCCGTGAAGAAGATGGCGGTTACGCCTTATCAGGAAAAAGTACTGCAAAGCAGTCTGCTGGAAAAGGCGCCTGCCGCCATGCCGGTCGTATCTTCCGCTTACAATAAAGACTACAATATTACCACGCTGCAACTGAAAAACGGCGCTAAAGTATTATTGAAACCGACGACTTTTAAAAATGATGAAATCCTGCTCAGCGCTTACAGTCCGGGCGGTACATCTTTATATTCCGATGAAGATTACATGAGTGCCGATTATTCCAATGCTATTGTGATAGAATCCGGAGTGTCCGACTTTGATAAGATTTCCCTGCAGAAAATGATGACCGGAAAAACGGCCGTGGTATATCCGGTGGTGGGCGAATTGGAAGAAGGATTTGAAGGCAGCAGTTCCCGGAAAGATTTCGAATCCATGTTGCAGCTGATGTACCTTTATTTCACACAACCGAGAAAATCAGCGGATGATTTTAAATCGCTGATGGCTAAGGAAAAAAGCGCGAACGAACATGTGCTCGAAAATCCAAGTGCTTTCTTTTCGCATAAGCTGAGTCAGTTGATGTACAATAAGAATATCCGCCGTGGACTCACCACGCTGGATAAACTGGAAAAAGTGGATTTTGAAAGAGCGTACTCCATTTACCGCGAACGATTCCGCGATGCCTCCGATTTCACCTTTGTGCTGGTAGGTAATTTTCAGGCAGACAGTATTCTTCCTTTGCTCGAAACATACATCGGTGGATTGCCATCCGCGGGACAAAAGGAAACGTGGAAGGATCCGGGTGTTGCCAAAAAAGAAGGGGTGGTGACTTCCAAAAACTACATGGGCAAAACGCAGAAAAGCCTGGTGGGTATTCATTTCCACGGACAAAAAACATGGACGCCGGAAGATAATTTTGTCTTCAATGCCATGATTAAAATCTTGAATATACAACTGCGCGAAGCCCTTCGCGAAGACAAAGGCGGTGTGTACGGCGTCAGCGTAGGCGGCAATTTTGCGGAGCGTCCTAAACAGGCATACGGCATCACCATCAGCTTTAACGCGGAGCCCAAACAGGCGGAAGAACTGGTGAAAGTGGTATATGATAATATCGACAGCCTGCGTCAGCACCTGACTACGGCGGAGAAGCTGCAGAAGGTGAAAGAAACCTTCCGCCGCGAGCGCGAAGCCGATGAAAAGGAAAATGATTTCTGGCTGAATATGATACATTACTACGATGCCTATCAGAAAGATATAGCCACGCTGGCAGACTATCCGAAGATGATTGATGCCTTGACAGCCGAAAAAATAAAAGAAGCATTTCTCACCTATTTTGACAGAAAGAATTATATTGAGGCTATATTGTACCCTGAAAAATGAAGCAGTTAATCAGCTTTATCATGTTGATGAAAATAAAAATTGTCTCCATGATTTTTTACAGATATGACATCGGATGGCCTGATAAGATGAAGACATTGAAGTGGAAAGAAGTGAAGTTGATTGTCTTTATGAATCACACCTCTTTGTATGAATTTCTGTTTCTGGGATTTTTACCGGTGCATTTCCTGTGGCGGCTTTCGCGCAAGATGGTGGCACCGGCCGCGGATAAAACACTCAACCGACCCATAGTAGGTTTTTTCTTTCGTTTGTTCATGCCCGGCGTGGTGTCCATTACGCGCAAACGCGACGATACATGGACCAAATTCCTGAGCAAGTTACATCCCGATTCCATTATCGTCATTGCGCCTGAGGGACGCATGAAGCGCAAGACAGGCCTGGATTTAGAGGGCAATAAGATGAGTGTGAAATCCGGGATTACGGATTTGCTGGCCGGCCTGCAGCACGGAGAGATGGTGCTAGCCTACAGTGGCGGACTCCACCACGTGCAAGTGCCCGGCGAAGGACTGCCCAGGTTATTTAAAACACTGAAGATGAATCTGGAAACATTTGATATCGCGGCTTACAAGGAAAAGTTTATTGGTGTGGTGGGCAGTGAAGACTGGAAACAGCAGATAACCGATGACTTGCAGCACAGACTGGAAACCAAAGTACCGATGGGGAATTGAGATTTGGGATTTCAGATTTCCGAATTGGGATTTACAATTTGGGATTTGAAATTCCCAAACCGAAAATTAGATTCCGAAACGAGTTCGGAATGACGCAACGAAATGAGTTCGGAATGACGCAACGAAACGAGTTCGGAATGACGCAACTGCAAGCACCAACCGTCATGCTGTCCTGATGAATATCGGGATCGTTTCAGCATCCTCGCCCTCGGCAGGTGTTTTAGCGCAGCGTCACCTGCCGCTTTGCATAAAGTATAATATTAGCCAACTGCAACCAAATAAAAATACGAGCGGCAACCTTCAGGTTGCCGCTCGTCATAATAATAGTGGAGCATTATGAACGCCTTGCGGCATTAATTCTTGGTGTCGCCATCGCGGAACTGCTGCTGTCTTTCCTGTTCCTTGTCGAAGGCTTTGATAATTTCTTTCACCAGTCGGTGGCGCACCACATCTTCCGCCGATAAATGCACCATGCCGATTCCTTCAATGCCTTCCAGTATCTGCATGGTTCTTTTTAAACCGGATTGCTGGTTCTTCGGCAGGTCAATCTGCGACATATCGCCGGTGATGATGCATTGCGCCGAAGGGCCTATCCTTGTCAGGAACATCTTCAGCTGAAGCTGGGTGGCATTCTGCGCCTCATCCAGAATCATAAAGCAATGGTCGAGCGTGCGGCCGCGCATATAGGCGAGCGGCGCCACTTCGATAATCCTGTTTTGCATATAGTAGGCCAGCTTGTCGGCGGGAATCATGTCGTCCAGCGCGTCGTACAAAGGCCGCAGATACGGATCGATTTTTTCCTTCAGGTCGCCCGGCAGGAATCCCAGATTTTCGCCTGCTTCCACCGCCGGCCTCGTCAGGATAATCTTCTTCACCCATTTGTTTTTCAGCGCCCGCACCGCCAACGCCACCGCCGTATAGGTTTTTCCGGTGCCCGCAGGGCCGATGGCGAACAGGATGTCATTGTTTTCGGCATATTCCACCAGTTTTTTCTGGTTTTCCGTACGCGCGCGGATGAGGTTGCCGTTGTTGCCGTACACCAGCACATTGTCCGTAAACTGCGGGAAATTGGTCTCGTAGGGATTGCGTCCGCTCAGGATTTCCTCGATATGCTGGTCAGATATTTTTCCGTATCGTTCCAGATATTCCACCAGCTGATGCACCTTCTCGCGGAATACTTCGAGGTCGTCCTGCGAGCCGGCCACGATGATTTTGTTTCCTCTCGCGCTGATATTGAGTTTGCTGAATTCTCTTTTCAGGATTTTCAGCTTATTGTTGTTGAAGCCAAAAAATTCTATCGGGTCAACAGTTTCTAATTTAATTGTTAGTTCGCTCAATTATTTTCTTATTTTTACAACGGAAAATAGTACATATTTCAATATGGCGCTCATAACGTTATTAACAGACTTCGGAGAAAAGGACTATTATGTGGGTTTATTTAAAGGTGACCTGTATACCGCGTGTCCTTCTTCTAAAATCGTGGATATATCCCACGCGATAGCGCCGTACGACATTGTGACCGCCGCTTTTTTCCTGAAAAATGTGTACCACCACTTCCCGAAAGGCACTATTCATATTGCCCGCGTAGCGGAGCAGGGACTGGGCACCCAAAAACTGCTGGCCGCAAAATACGAGAATTATTATTTCATCGCGCCGGATAACGGCCTGTTAACCATGGTGTTTGACGAAAAGCCCGACCTGATTGTCGAGGTGGATATGAAACAGGCGAAACTGAAAACGCTGGAGGAATATTACTGCCGGGTCGTAAAAGAAATTACTTTCAATCATAACATAGGTTCCATTGGTATAGCCACTTCCAAATATGAAGAGCGCAAGTCGATGATGCCGGTATTGCAGCCCGAGCGCATTATCGGCGTGGCGGTGCATGTGGATAATTTCGGCAACGTGATTACCAATATCCACCGCGATGATGTCGCCCGTTTTGACAAAAGCAAACACATGCGCATCAACTACCGCAAGTATGACTACATCGAGCAGATTGTCGAAAATTATTCTGATGTGGATCCGACCTACAGTCTGGCGCGCTTCAATTCCATGGGATTGCTGGAGATTTGTATCAACCGTGGCCATGCCTCCGATTTGCTGGGAATAGCGAAAGGAGATGCCATCCAAATTATATTCGAATGATAGTCAGAATTGTAAAACTCACGATACGCGAAGAAGAAACGCAGACGTTCAAGGATTATTTTGCCACTGTTTGCGATACCATCCGTCATCAGCCGGGATGCCATCTGCTGCAAGCCTGGCAGGATATCCATCAGCCTAATATCTTCTTTACCTACAGCCTGTGGGATTCCGAAGATGACTTGAATACTTACCGCGATTCCGCCTTTTTCGGGGTGTTCTGGAAAACCGTCAAACCCTGGTTTGGCGCGAAAGCGGAAGTGTGGAGTTTTAATAAAATCGTTGATTTGTAATTCCTGAATGAACAAGATGAAAGAGATTGTACTCAGCGATTACAGAATAGTACTGGACGACAGCCTGACGGCGCTCCGGGATTTTTTGCAACAACATACCTATTCCAAACTGATTGTGCTGGTGGATGAAAATACGCACCGCGATTGCCTGCCCTTGTTACAGGAAGTGCAGGATAATCTGGAAGTAATCCTGACGCCATCCGGAGAGATGAACAAGAATATCGATACCTGCGAGCTGATCTGGCAGGAGATGATGCGCGGCAATGCCGACCGAAAGGCGCTTTGCATCAATCTGGGCGGCGGTGTGCTGGGAGATATGGGCGGCTTTGCCGCCAGCTGCTACAAGCGCGGTATCGACTTTATCAATATTCCTACCACTTTACTCTCGCAGGTGGATTCCTCCATCGGTGGCAAGTTGGGCATAGATTTCAAATACGGAAAAAATCTGATTGGACTGTTCCGCAATCCGAAGCTGGTGCTGATTTCATCCCGTTTCTTTCAGACACTGCCGCAGCGTCAGTATATCAACGGATGGGCGGAGATTTTCAAACACGCGCTGATTCAGGATGCGGCACAATGGGAGCGGTACAGAAATCTGGATATTCTGCAATGCGATATCAACGAAATCGTGTATCAGTCGCTGCACATCAAAAAAGCCGTAGTGGAAGAAGATCCTTTTGAAAAGGGACTGCGCAAAATCCTGAACTTCGGACATACTATCGGCCATGCTATTGAAGCCTATTCCCTCGAACATGAGCAAGACAGTCTGCTGCATGGCGAAGCCATCGCCATCGGGATGATTTGTGAAGCCTATCTCTCCGTGAAAAAATGCGGATTGCCGCAGGTCGCATTGGATGATATTGTTCAGGTGCTGCTGACGCATTTTCCGAAACACGATATCACCGGATTTGATGCGGAGGAAATGCTGCAGATGATGAGCCTCGATAAGAAAAATGAAGGTTCTACCATTCTCGCGGCGCTGCTGTCAGCCATCGGAAATTGTGTGTACGATGTGCCGCTGTCATCCGCCGAGATACGCGAAAGTATTGCGTATTACAATAGTCTCTGAAGATTTATACAATAATATTTCCGTTGCGGACAAATCCATCGTGAATGATTTTGCCGTCTTCCATTTCTATGGTTCTGTCTGAGTTTTTGGCAAAATCATTGTCGTGTGTCACCGCGATAATCGTCTGGTGATACGTTCTGGTCAGGTCGCGCAGGATGTCGAAGACAAGCTTGCTGTTGCGGGAGTCGAGGTTGCCGGTCGGTTCATCGCCCATAATAATCAGCGGATCATTGATGAGCGCGCGGGCAATGGCAACGCGCTGTTGCTGTCCGCCCGAAAGTTTAGAAGCCGGTTTCAGCGCCTGATCTTTCAGTCCCAGTAAATCCAGCTTTTCATAGGCTTTGTGTTCAATTTCTTCCAGGGAGTATTTGCCCAGTTTCATGGCGGGTAGCATGACGTTTTTCAGACAGGAAAATTCCTGCAGCAGATAGTGAAACTGAAACACGAAGCCGATTTTTTCGTTGCGGATCAATGCCAGTTTATCCTGCGACCATCTCGAAATATTCTGTCCGTCTATCCACAATTCGCCTTCAAAGTCGGTGTCCATGGTGGAAAGTACGTACAGCAGCGTCGACTTGCCGCAGCCGGACTTCCCGACGATGGTCAGAAATTCACCCTGATAGGCTTCAAAGGAGATATTATCCAATACCTTGAAGGTGACAGGATCGTGGAAGTATTTTCCAATCTGACGGGCTTGTAATATGGCTTTCTTTTCGTTCATTTCCGGAAAATTGAAACAGGGTCAACATCTGCGGCCTTGCGTGCGGGAATGTATCCGGCGGCAAAAGAAATAGCTAATCCAAACACGATACCGCTGATATAATACCGCGATTCATACTGCACAGGGAAATAGCCGATATCGCCGCCCACATAGACTTTCTGCATCAGCGTAATGACGGTGGTGGACAGCACGAGGCCGAGCGTTACGCCCATCACTCCGATAATCACGGCCTGCATCACGAAAATCCGCACGACATCCACGCCCGGAAATCCCATTGCTTTCAGGATGGCAATGTCGTTGAGTTTTTCCATAATAATCATGTTGAGGATATTGTAAATGCCGAATCCTGCTACCAGTAAAATTGAAACGGAAATGGCGAACGACATAATCGCCCGGATTTTATAGGAGGCCAGTATCTGCTCATTTGCCTTTTTCCAGTCTTCCGCGGAATAGCCGGTCATCTGTTGGAAAGAAGCGATGTATTCCGCTGCTTTTTCAGGATCTTTTACATTCACAAATATGTCCGTAACATAGGTTGGTCGTTCATTCATCAGTTGCTGCGCCATCGCCACGTTGATGTAGGATTTGCTCTTGTCTATCGCGGCATTGTTCGATTTGAACAAGCCGACTATCTTCATCACTTTCCGCTTTCCTTTGGAGGAGGTGATGGTGATATTGTCGTTGAGTCTTACATTCAGTTTTTCGGCAATGCCGACGCCCAGGATAATTCCGTTTTGTGTGGCTTCCAGTTCGCGCAGGCTGCCGTCCAGCAGAAAAGATTCGATGTTGAACATCTTGTTTTGCTCCATGATATTCACGCCAGAGGCGATGCCATTCACCTGCGATTCGCCGTTGTTGTAAAAAACGCTGACGGCCACATCCGGCGCTACGGCCACCACATCCGGCTGTTTTTTCAGGATGCGGATAAGCTGTTCGGGATTGATCAGGTTTTTGGTGGTGTTCGCGATTTTCGGATTGACGATTACATATTCCTGCTTTTCGTTTTTCTCCTGCAGCGGCTTGCTGATTTCATCTTCTTTATAGATGCGGATATGCGGCATAGTCCGGAAAATGGAGTCATTCGCGGAGCGGTCGAAGCCGCGCATCAGCGAGTTGAGGAAAATGAAAACGGTAATGCCTATCATGACGCCCATGGCCGCGACCAGCGTCTGTTTCTTACGCGTGATCAGGTGAGTGAAGGCAATTTCGGCATTTACAGGCAGGCGCATATCGGCTTAGTTGAGGTCTTCGGTGATGATAGTTTTTTCATCTATTCCGGAAATAATTTCCACCCATTCCTCCGAAATAAATCCTGTTTTTACGATGATGGGTTCTTTCTGGTCTTTGACCATTACCTTGTTGCCATAGCCCAGATAACTGCGTGGTATCAGCAAGGCATTTTCTTTTTCGGCAATGATGATGTTGGCCTGCAGCTGTGTGCCGGAAATGCGGAAATCCAGGCTGTCCGAAAATTTAGCCTTGCAGAAAAATGACTGTGTGGATTCATCAAAAGACGGCAGTATTTCGTAGATAATACCCTTGTAGGTTTTGTTTTTGTCGGTGTTCAGTTGCAGTAATACCGTTTGTCCCACTTTCACTTTGGAAATAGAAGATTCATCCACGCTGAGTTTGGCATACAGATAATCCGGATTGCCTATTGTCGCTAGCACATCGCCCTTTTTTACATAGTCGCCGCGCTCTTTCAGTTTCTTGTATACTTTACCGCCCACAATAGCTTTCAGTTGGTTGTAATTGCTGATGGCATTGCTCACCTTCGTTTGTGTTTGCTGCGCAATCAGCTGTTGTTCCGCCTGTTTTTTCAATACTTTGTAATTCTGTCTCAAGGCTTCCGCATTGGCCGAGGAAGTGTTGTATGCCAATACGGTATTTTCATATTCCACTTTGGTGGCGCTGCCGTTTTTATACAACACTTCATAGCGATCCATCTGGGTTTTGTCCTGCAGCATCTTTGCTTCGGCAGCCTGTATGGAAGCCTCTATCTGTTTGAAGGCCGGCGCGGCAACAGAGGCGTTGTACTGCGCGATGGACAGCAGGTCTTTCGCGCCGTCGGCATTGAGCGCATTTTGCGGATTATCGATGTAGGCGACCACCATGCCCGGTTGTATATATTGCCCTTCTGTCAACAGTAGTTGCGATAAGTAGCCATCGGTTTGTGCGGTGAGCTGATACATATCGTCCGGCTCGAGGATGCCTGATGCAAAAACAGTTTCCGTAATATTTTTTCTCACAGGCTGTGTGGAGGTGTTTTTCTTGCCGCAGGCAGCCAGCAGCAGGAGCGTGGCTGAGAGTAAGAAAATATGCTGAAAACGAAACTTCATGATAGCGGATGTTTGGGGTTAGATGTCGCCGAGTTGCGGGCGGATAACAATATCTTCTACAACGGCATATTCCGACAGTTGCGTAATGGTATACACGAGCTGTGCGATATCTTCCGGTTGTGCGAAGCGGCTGGTCGGTAAGTCTGCGCCGGCCCAGGAATCGGTGAGTGTGGCGCCTGGCATAATGGACGACACTTTGATGTTATAAGGTTTCAGTTCTTCGCGCAGGGTTTTGGAAAAACCGAGTAAGGCGAATTTGGAGATGGAATAGCTGCCGCCGTTCTCGTAGGCTTTCAGGCTGGCCACGGAGCACATGTTGATGATGTATCCGCTTTTGCGGGCTTTCATGCGCGGGGCGAGTTGCCTGGTCAGATAGTATGCGCTGTAAAGATTGGTTTGGATCATGGTTTCCAGCGTACCTTCCGGCTCTTCTGTCAGGATGCCCGGCAGAAAAACGCCGCCGTTATTGACGAGTACGTCAATGTTGTCAAACAAGGAGAGGGCATGTTCCCCGAATCGCTGCAAATCTGCCTGATCTGAAATGTCACAGGCAAAAGTGTGGATAGACGGAAACTCCGCTTTGAGTTCGGCGAGCTTGTTCAGGTCGCGCGAACAGACCAATACTTCGTGCTGGTGATGAATAAAGAGGGCAGCAATGGCTTTCCCTATTCCCCGGCTGGCTCCTGTAATGACTACGTTCATAGATAATCTGAATGGATATGAATCAAATATAAGGTAAAATTCGGGGCTGCATGCTGAGATTTGTCATGTTTCTCCGTTCGTACAGTTATTTCCCGTCAATTTAATAATTCTTTTTCTTTTAGGTAATCAGTTTTGGGGAATCACTAAAAAAAATCTATTTTTACCACATTATTAGCTATGGCAGAATACGTACACGAAACAGGAGGCCCTCTTTTCCATATTGGAAGATATGTCCTGATGATTAAAAATTGCTTTACCAAACCGGAAAGGGTAAGGATGTATTGGAAGGAAACCATGGTGCAGATGGTCAACATCGGCGTTGGTTCCCTGATTATCATCCTCATTATTTCTTTTTTCATCGGTGCGGTATCCTCCGTACAGTTTGCCTACAATCTTTCCGGCTCTATGGTGCCGATGTATTTTGTGGGATATGTGGTGAAAGAATCCCTGATTCTGGAACTGGCACCTACCGTTTCCTGTCTGATTCTGGCCGGAAAGGTAGGGTCGAACCTCGCTTCCGAGCTCGGTACGATGCGGCTCACTGAGCAGATTGATGCATTGGAAATTATGGGTGTGAATACCTTCTCTTATCTCATTGGTCCCAAACTGGCCGCTGCCATTATCATGATTCCTATTCTCGTAATAATATCTGCTACTACAGGAATCGTGGGTGGACTCTTTGCAGGTAGCCTTACCGGATATGTATCTCAGACCGACTATATGCAGGGCGTATTAATGGGATTCCTTGCAAAAAATATCTGGGTAATGATTACAAAAGCCACGGTGTTCGGATTTGTGCTGACTTCCATTTCCTGCTATCAGGGATTTTATGCGCACGGAAGTGCCATCGAAATCGGTAAAGCCAGTACCCGCGCGGTGGTGTTGAGTTGTATCATGGTATTATTGTCCGATTTTATCTTAACCTGGTTATTGTTAAACTAACAGAGACATGATAGAAGTAAAAGAAGTCAGTAAAAGCTTTGGTGCGCAGGACGTACTGAAAAAAATATCATGTCTTTTTGAAGCCGGAAAAAACAACCTGATTATCGGTAAAAGTGGTTCGGGAAAAACCGTATTGCTGAAGTCTATTGTCGGACTGTTGGCGCCAAGTTCCGGCCATATCTTTTTCGATGGAAAGGATTATGTGGCCATGAATTCCCGCGATAAAAATGAAGTCCGCAGAGAAATAGGTATGCTGTTTCAGGGTGGTGCCCTGTTCGACTCCCTGACGGTGGAAGAGAATGTGCGTTTCCCTCTGGATATGTTTACCAATCTGTCCTTATCTGATAAGGTAGACCGAGTCAATGAAGTATTGAAACGCGTGAATCTGGTGAATGCCAACCATAAATTTCCGTCCCAACTGTCGGGTGGTATGCAGAAACGTACCGGTATTGCCCGCGCCATCGTGATGAATCCCAAATACCTCTTCTGTGATGAACCAAACTCCGGCCTCGACCCGCAGACTTCTATCGTAATTGATGAACTCATCATGGAAATCACGGAAGAATACAAGATTACAACCATTACCAATACACACGATATGAACAGTGTGATTACAAATGGAGATAAAATTGTATTTTTGCACCTCGGTGAGAAACATTGGGAAGGCACCAAGGAAACTTTATTTGAGGCCGACAACAAAGAACTGATAGATTTTATCTTTGCCTCTGACTTCCTCAAGGAAGCCAGGGATGTCAGGGTACAGAAGCTGAAATCGCAATGGAAAAAATAGTATAACAACGAATCAAAAATAGTGTATGAGCATTTTAGTTAATAAGAACTCTAAAGTAATAGTACAAGGGTTTACAGGAAAAGAAGGTACATTTCACGCAACTCAGATGATTGAATATGGTACCAATGTAGTGGGAGGTGTAACGCCGGGAAAAGAAGGCTCCACGCATCTGGACAGACCGGTGTTTAATACGGTTTCCAATGCCGTAAAAGCTACGGGTGCCGATGTGTCTATCATTTTTGTGCCGCCGGCATTCGCTGCCGACGCCATCATGGAAGCCGCAGACGCAGGCATTCAGCTGATTGTGACTATCACGGAAGGGATTCCGGTACAGGATATGATTAAAGCCAAAAAATATGTGACCGCGAGAGGCGTTCGTATGATTGGTCCAAACTGTCCGGGTATCATCACCTCCGATGAATGTAAGGTAGGTATCATGCCTGGCTTTGTGTTCAAAAAAGGAAAAATAGGCATCGTATCCAAATCCGGAACCCTCACTTACGAGGCAGCGGATCAGGTAGTGAAAGCCGGATTCGGTGTTTCTACAGCTATCGGTATCGGTGGCGACCCTATCAAAGGAACTGATTTTGTCGATTGCCTGGAA
>ENA-UPTA01000797-UPTA01000797.1-activated-sludge-metagenome-genome-assembly--contig:-NODE-797-length-36382-cov-59.639992_pt1 | contig 36382 bp, 35 predicted proteins | sample MGYA00238184_ERZ773361 | MGnify/ENA primary metagenome ERZ773361 (study PRJEB29100, sample SAMN05720205) | activated sludge metagenome | isolation source: anaerobic digester from wastewater... | reverse complement strand
GGTACCGGTTGACTCGCCGACATTGACCATCTGAATCATCATGGCCGGGAACTGATCCTGGCTGGCCTTTTTTAAAGACTCATGCAGGTTTTTCCCTTCCGAGACCATCTGTCTGGCATTTAAAACCTGGCGCTCAATAATGACATTATCGGTGGTGGTCGAAGCAATTTTCAAACTTTCCAGCATCGGCACACCGCCACCAATCAGGGTGCTCAAAGTTCTGGTAAATCTGGATAGGGAAATCTTCTGCATAAGATTACCCATGATCGGAAGCTTTAGCTTGGTGCGGTCAACTATCTCCCGCCCGGCCGGTGTCTTTGACCATTGCCGGTAGAGAACTATGATGGCTATCAGGCCGACCACGATGAAAATGATGTAATCGCTGACAAAATTACTCAAGCCCAAAACGGACGCCGTCAAGCCAGGCAACTGAGCCCCTAATTCCTGATAAATGCCGCCAAAGACCGGGATGACTTTCCACAGCATGAAAATGGCCACAATGATGGCAAAGGCAACAATGGCTGTAGGATAAATCATGGCCTGTTTGACCTTGGCTCTTAATTTCAGCATGCTTTCCTGGTAGTCAGCCAGCCGGCGGAGCATGGTATCGAGCGAACCGCTCTGCTCGCCCGAAGCCACTAAGTTGCAGTACAGGTCATCAAACACCTTGGGATGCTTGCGGAGAGCCTGATTGAGGGCCGCTCCAGCTTCGACATCTTCCTTAACTTCGGTAATTACCCGGGCAAAATATTTATTTTTTTGCTGCTCGGCCAGAAGTCCCAAGCTTTGAATCAGAGGCAATTCAGCATCAATCAGAACTGATAGCTGACGGCTGAAAAAAGACAGCTCTTTTAGTTTGACCTTTTCCCTCTTAAGAAAAGGAATAGCCGGCATGGCTCTCTTGGGTTTTATGCTGATGATGGCAATCTGGTCCCGCTGCAGAGTCCTGGTCAGGTCCTCTATGGATTCGGCCACTCTTTCGCCGCCGACCACATCACCGTATCTGTTTTTTCCTCTCCAGATATAAACAGCCATAGTCTTTCTCCTTCTTTCTTTTCTTTAAAATTACCAATAACTGGATATCATCTTATTCCCCACTATTTCCCGGCGGTGGAAGAAGCGCCCTTCTTCATGACTGTTCCCTCATGTCTCTGAATAATATCAATGAGCTCCTCAGGGTTAGCCGTCACTGACATGGCGGTTTCATAGGTGATAATCCGCCGCAAATAAAGGCTGGCCAGGCTCTGGTTCATGGTCTGCATGCCGAATTTTTCCTGGCCCATTTGCATAGCTGAATAAATCTGATGAATTTTATTTTCGCGGATGAGGTTTCTCACGGCTGGATTGGGAATCAGTATCTCCATGGCCAGCACCCGGCCTTTGCCGTCAGCTCGGGGCAGCAGAGTCTGGGTCATGACCGCTTCCAGAATCATGGAGAGTGTCACCCGTACCTGGGACTGATACTGGCTGGGGAAAATATCAATTATCCTTGAAATTGATTCAGGAGCCGAATTGGTATGAAGGGTCGAAAAGGTCAGATGGCCCGTCTCGGCGACACGCAGGGTGGCCTCAACTGTTTCATAATCCCTCATTTCACCAACAAAAACCACATCCGGGTCTTCCCGCAGGACTGATCTCAGGGCGTTGGCATAAGAGAGGGTATCGGTGAAGAGCTCTCTCTGGTTGATGATCGCCCGCTTGGGAACAAAGTAATATTCAATCGGGTCTTCAACCGTGACTATATGGACGTCTCGTTCGTGGTTGATATAGTCGAGCATGCAGGCAATACTGGTAGATTTGCCGCAGCCGGTAGGACCGGTGACCAGAATCAGGCCGCGGGGCAGGCTACAGAGCTGAACTACCCGCTGGGGAATTCCCAGCTGGGCAAAGCTCCACATCTGGGGCAGAAAACGCCGGAAAGAAGCTGCTACTGCTCCTTTCTGTCTGAAAACATTGACTCTGAACCGACCCAGTTCCTTCAAGCCAAAAGAGAAGTCAAGTTCCCATTTTTCCTCAAAAACCTTTTTCTGTTTGTCATTGAGCAGGCTGTAGATGAGTTCCTGTGTCTCCGACGGCTGAAGCGGTGGGTGATCGATATTTTTTAAACGACCGTCAACTCTAATCCGCGGCGGCACATAGGTCGTGATATGAAGATCGCTGGCATTTTCTTCAACGGCAATTTTTAAGAGTTCATAAATTTGCTTGGCCATTCATTCCTCCTATTCCCAGTCTCTGACAGTTTCTCTGAGGACTTCCTCAACCGAGGTAACACCTTTTTTGATCTTGATGAGTCCGCTGTGGCGGAGAGTCAACATGCCGTTTTCAATAGCTTTCCGCTTGATTTCGCGGCTGGTAGCTCGATTAAGGATCATCTCTTTTATTTCATCGGTGATTTTCATCACTTCAAATAAAGCCGTCCTGCCCTTATAACCGGTATTATTGCAAGCCTCACAGCCATGAGCCTTAAAAATATGCAGATCATCTATTTCGTCTTCGCCAAACCCCATATCGAGCAGCGCCCTTTTGGGCAGATCATGCGGTTCACAGCATTTCTGGCAGAGCCGACGGACCAATCTCTGGGCAACAATCAGCACGACCGAGTCAGCGATTAAAAACGGCTCAACGTTCATGTTGATCATACGGGCAATGGTGGATGGGGCATCATTGGTATGAATGGTGGAAAAGACCAGGTGGCCCGTCAGGGCGGCTTTAATGGCCATATCAATTGTCTCATAGTCACGAATTTCACCGACCAGCATGATATCCGGGTCCTGGCGGAGAAACGACCTCAGGGCATTGGCAAAAGTCAAGCCAATTTCTTCCTTAATCTGGACTTGATTGATGCCAGGGATATAAAACTCCACCGGGTCTTCAGCCGTCATAATATTGACATCAATGGTGTTCAGCGTGGAGATGGCGGAATAAAGGGTATTGGTTTTGCCGCTGCCGGTTGGGCCGGTGACCAGGATAATGCCCCATGGCCGGTGGATGGCTTCCTGGAAAATTTCGAGCGACTCCGGCTCAAAGCCCAGCTGGGTCAGGTCGAGCTTGAGCATTTCTTTGTCGAGGATACGGGCCACAATCTTCTCGCCAAACATGGTTGGAAGCGAGGAGACCCGCATATCGACTTCTTTTCTCTTCCCGTTATCCAGTTTGACCCGCAGCTTAATTCTTCCATCCTGAGGGAGACGCTTCTCAGCGATGTCCATATTAGCCAGAATTTTAACTCTGGATAAGACCGGGCTCCTGAATTTTAAAGGCAGATCAGTCACCTCATACAGGTCGCCGTCTATCCGGTAGCGAATTCGAAATTGCTGCTCATAAGGCTCAAAATGAACGTCGCTGGCCCCCTTCTTGATGGCTTCAATAAACGTCTGGTTGACCAGGGTGATAATAGGAGCCTCGTTGCTGGCTTGCTCCATCTCGGCCACATCGTAGTCAGAGCCTTCAGCAATTTCCTTTTCATCAATGATATTGACCCGGCTCTCATCCGCCAGCTCAATATCTTCAATTAGTTTCTTAACTTTGAGGGCATCGCTTGTTCCATAATACTTGTTGATGGCATTAGTTACACCCGTTTCGGTGGAGATAACCGGCTGAACACTCAGCCCGGTCCTGAATCTAATATCTTCAATCACTTCGAGATCGGTCGGGTCAACCATGGCCAGGGTCAGGAAGGATTTAATCTTGTGGATCGGCATGACCAGGCTTCTTTTGGCTGTCTCGGCCGGGATAAGGTTGATAACTTCGGGAAAGACTTCAAATTGATCAAGGTCAATATAGGGATAACCGAGCTGCCGGCTCAGGGCCTGGGCAATCTCTTCTTCAGTCAGGAAGCCGAGAGCCACCAGGGCGGAGCTAACCGGCAGGTTGTTCTTTTTTTGATAGTCGATCGCCTCACGCAGCTTATCCGAATCGATAATTTTTTCCCTTAAAAGCAGCTCGCCTAATTTAGATGCCATCTTTTAAAGCCTTTCTACCATTCTGAGCAAATTTTGTCAAAAGGAATCTTTTCTGCCCTCAGCTTTCCTTCTCAATTTCTGCTTTCTCCCTGATGGCGTCAATACTCAACTACGGCTAACCCGGGGGTGAAATTAACATTTTTTGTCTCACCCACAGAGGTTAGCTTTACACCTCTAGACGACAAAAATTGGTCATGATAGAGAGTCTCCAGTTTTGGTTAGTGATGCCGACTGTTCATTCTGCCTCAATTTGCCCGATGCTATTTAATAAACCAAAACGAGAGACATTTCAAGTACCTTTAGCTATTTATTTTTTTCAACCTTTAACCAGCCGGGACGACTAACCAATTGGAAGCGGACAAGTGGAGGTGTCTGCCCATGACCGTTAAAGATCTTAGAGAGAACAACCAGGAAATAGTCAAAGCGATTATAAGCAATACGCGAGAAGGCATATATGTTACTTCGCCGGCCGGTTTTGAATTTGTTAATCCTGCCTTTGAAAAGCTTACCGGGTTTAAGGAAGAAGAGATTTACTCGAAAAGTTTTAATTTCCTGCGTCTCGTCCACCCCGATGACCGTCATCTTTTTTCCACCACGACCAGGTCCTTTTCCAAACCCAATCTCCCGGGAGGGACAGGTCTGGTGGAGTTCAGGCTGGTTAATCTTAAGGGTGAAGTCAGGTACGTTGAAGCCAGTACCTCTCCCCTCGAAACGAAGCCCGGTTATACCCTGGTTATTTTAAGGGATATAACCTCGAGGAAAAAAACTGAAACCCAGCTGGTGGAAACTCTGGCCAAGTTAAGAAAAACTATGCGCGCCACCATTGAGGCTATTTCCCTCACCATTGAATCGCGCGATCCTTACACGGCGGGACATCAGCGGCGGGTATCAGATCTGGCCCGTTCGATTGCTACCAGGTTAGCCTATCCAGCTGAGGAAATTGATGAAATCAGGTTGGCTGCTCAGATTCATGACCTGGGTAAGATTTCCATTCCGGCTGAGATTCTTAACAAGCCCGGTCGGCTCAATGCTAACGAATATGAAATGATCAAAGATCATCCACGGGTTGGCTATGAAATTCTAAAGACAATCGAGTTTCCCTGGCCGGTAGCTGATATCGTTTATCAGCATCATGAAAGACTCAATGGCAGTGGCTATCCATTAGGACTCAAGGATGACCAGATTCACCCCATGGCCAAAATTCTGGCTGTGGCCGACGTGGTCGAGGCGATGCTGTCGCACCGTCCTTACCGCTCGGCTCTGGCTCCTGACCTGGTCCTCCAGGAGATAAACGCTGATGCTGGGACGCTCTTTGAGCCCTCAGCCGTCAGGGCCTGCACTGACATTATCCAGGAAATGTATAACCTGCCCAGTCCCAGCCTCTCCTGATGGGGTCGGGCCAGACTTTCTCTCCTAAAAGGTCTGATGGGGTCGGGCCAGAAATCTACAATTGAAAACATTTTATTACTTTAATTGAGCTTTCGGCCTTGAGGGTTCGTAGGCGATGATGATTTAATTCAATCAATTATTTTTTTATTATTTTAACTGAATTTTTGGCATTAAGGGGGCTAACTGTGGCTAAAAGAGGAAAACGCGCCTGGAGGGATTCGAACCCCCGACCCGCTGCTTAGAAGGCAGCTGCTCTATCCTACTGAGCTACAGGCGCATCAGTTTCTCGAGTAAGAAAATCGGGGAGATCGGATTTGAACCGACGACCTCCTGCTCCCAAGGCAGGCGCGCTAAACCAGGCTGCGCCACTCCCCGTTTTTTAATTCCAGTTCCTAAGAACAAGGGGCCTGTTTTGGACTAAAATCTTAACAGAAAGCCCGCCAGATTGTCAATTTAATCCCTTGAACCGGGCTGGCGTCCAATGGTCCTTTCAATCTTCTCTCGGGATATTTCCACAATAATCGGCCGTCCATGCGGGCAAACCCCGGGCTGTCTGGTCTGGAATAGCTCTCTGGCTAAAAATTCCATCTCGGCTTGACTCAATGGCTGACCGGCTTTGATGGCGGCTTTACAGGCCATGGTGGCCAGCATTTTATCTCGTTTGTTTTTGAGCCGCTCTGGCCCGCCCTCGGCCAGAATTCCCCGAAGAATTTCTGTGGCCCTTCTCTCATCGAAAACATCAGGGAAAGCCCGCAGAGAATAACTTCTTTCTCCCAGCGACTCAAGTTCAAAACCCAGTCCGGCCAGTTCCTCCTGTAACTCTTCGAGATGCAAAATCTCCTCCGGGCTCAGTTCCAAAACCTGAGGGAAAAGCATCTGCCGACTGGCCCAGCCTTTTTCCTCATCGAGCTTTTTAAATTTTTCAAACAGGATGCGCTCATGAGCGTTATGCTGGTCAACAATCATCAGACCTTCTTCCGCTGTCACGACCAGATAGGCATTCAGATATTGACCGAGAACCCGACGCCCCGTCTTCGACCTGGACATAGCTGAGTTTTCTGCCACCTGCTGAGCTTCCCCCGGCTGCCGCCAGGTTGGACTGGTCTGTCTGGCCGACTCTTGAGCTTGAATTTTTTCTTTCCACTCTTTCTCGCCGCCCTCTTTTTTTTCTTCTTGTTGCTCTTCTTTTTCTTGAAGATTGAGCTCGGCTTCAGTTGTCTCTTCTGGCAGCTTTCTTTTTTCACCCCGCCCAGCTTCGCCTACCATGACGGGTTTGATCAGACTTTCACTTCTGGCCGCGAGTTCAATCCCGCGCAAAATCAGCCGAAATACTTCCTGCGGTTCTTTAAATCTGATTTCTGCTTTGGCTGGATGGACATTGACATCAACCAGCTCGCAGGGCAGGTCGACGAAGAGAAAACATTCCGGACTCTTTTGCCTGTCCAGCATGCCCAGATAGGCCTGAGTCAGGGCAGCACTGAGGACTCTGTCTTTTATCGGGCGGCGATTGATGAAAAAGAGCTGGCGCTGGCGGTCAGATCGTCCGGCAAAAGGTCTCGAGCTCAAGCCGCTCAGCCGGTAGCCACCTTCTTCATAGTCAACCGGCATCAGGCCATCGAGGAGCTGCCGCCCATAAAGCTGGTAAACCCTTTCCTCCAGAGTGGACACAGCAGGACAGTTTAAAAGCTGCCGGCCATTATGAACCAGAATAAATTTTACTCCGAAAAAAGCCAGAGCAGCCTGAGTCACATAACTCGTAATCAGATTGAGCTCTGATCTTTCACCTCGTAAAAATTTCCGCCTGGCTGCAAGGTTAAAGAAAAGATCTCTGACCTCAACCATGGTGCCCCGCGGGAAAGCTATTTCCAAAAAACGAATTAAGCGATCGCCTTCCCTCTCCACTTGATAACCACGGTCGCCCTGGCCGTTATAAGTCTTGAGAGTTAGTCTGGAGACAGCTGAAATGCTGGCCAGTGCCTCTCCTCTAAATCCCAGGGTGGCTATATGTTCGAGGTCTTCCTCTTTTTCCAGTTTGCTCGTCGCATGGCGTTTAAAGCAGAGAACAGCATCTTCCTGGCTGAGGCCGCAGCCATTATCCTGAATACGGATTAAGTTTTTCCCCCCATTCTCGAGTTCGATTTTAATCTCAGTCGCTCCGGCATCCAGGGAATTTTCTATCAGTTCCTTGACAACCGAGACCGGCCGTTCGACTACCTCTCCGGCCGCAATTTTTTGGGCGACCTCAGCTGGCAGGACTTTTATTCTGGCCATTTAAATTACCTCGCCTGTAACTTCTGAAGGCAATACTTTCTTGATTCTGACTTTCGCCAGCTGCCGAACCTCAACTTCTGACGCTTCACGCAAAGAGACCTTGATATAATTATCAGTCAGGGCTTCGGCCTTCGCCCCTTTTTTCCTGATAACTACGGCTGGTCGTTCTTCATTTAAAAACCTTAGCTTAAAAGCCAGGTTTTTTTCTCTCGAAATTTTTCTGAGTTCATCGGCTCTTTCTTTTTTTATCTTTTCAGAGACACCCGCCCAGCGCGCAGCCGGCGTCCCGGGGCGCGGCGAGTAAGAAAAAACATGGAAATAAGTCAGCGGCGATTGTTCGAGAAAGCTTTTTAAAAATTGATAATCCATTTCGGCTTCACCAGGGAAGCCAACAATAATGTCCGCTCCCAGGCTGGCTTCAGGCCGATGCCGATGGAGATGATCAAGAATTGCTGTATATTCTTCTGGCCGGCTCCGCCGTCCCATTTTTCTCAGAACCTCAGCTGAGGCATGCTGGAGGGACAGGTGAAAATGAGGACAGATTTTCTCTTCGCCGGCTATGAATTCCAGCCAATCCTCAGGCAGGAGTCTCGGATCAAGCGAGCTCAGACGCAACAGCCCAAGCCCCGGAATTTTAACTATTTCCTGAAGCAAGCTGAGAAGAGTCACCGGCGGGGTGAGGTCTTCTCCGTAGGCACAAAGGTGAATCCCGGCCAGGACAACTTCCTTAAAACCCCGGGCAATAGCTCTTTCTATCTGGCTTAGAACATCTTGCATCGGAAGACTCCGAGCTGGTCCCCGGAGATAAGGTATAAGGCAGAAAGTACAGCGGGCGTTGCAGCCGTCCTGAATTTTAACCAGGGCTCGCGAACGGTAATTAACTGGCTTGATTCTCTCCTGAGCTTGTCGAGTTTCTGCAGTCAGGCTGACCACTTCCCTGACCAGAGTCTCTTTAGCTGAGTTAGGGATAATTGATGAGACATTTCGATACTGGCTGAATTCTTCCCGGTTTTTCTCAGCCAGACAGCCGGTCACGACTACTCGGGCAGAAGGCTTTTCACGCTGGAGCCTTCGGAGAAACTGTCTGACATCGGCCTCAGCCCGACCGGTGAGACCGCAGGTATTGACCACGATGACCTCTGACGTCTGCCAGTCCTTATCAACCCCCAGTCCGGCCTCAGCCAGCTTTTCAGACCAGTCAAAAGCTTCGGCTTGATTTACCCGGCAGCCAAAATTATGAATGAAGACCCGGGTCATAATTTTTCTTTGAGCCTCCTCGAGCTCTCCTCAACTTTTTCGGCCATCTTCTGGCGGTAAGAGATAAGCTTTGTTCTCAGCTCGTCGTCAGCCAGAGCCAGAATCGAAATGGCCAGCAGAGCCGCATTGGCTCCGCCGGCTTTGCCCAGGGCGACCGTCGCCACCGGAATCCCTTTGGGCATCTGAACTATCGACAGGAGAGCATCCAGTCCGGCCAGAGCCTGACTTTCGACCGGTACGCCAATGACCGGCAGAACAGTCTGGGCAGCCACCACTCCGGGCAGGTGAGCGGCTTTACCGGCTACAGCAATAAAAATTTTTGTTCCGCTTTGCTCCGCTTCTTTAATCAACCGACTGGTTCTTTCAGGCGTGCGGTGAGCCGAAGTCACCTCCAGATTATAAGAAACTCCAAATTCCTTAAAAATTTCCAGACCTTCTTTGATAATATCAAAGTCAGAATCGCTGCCTAAAAAAATAGTGACAGTCATCTGGCCTCCTTCATCGCTCCAATATCCTTGCGGTAAAACATGCCTTCAAAATAAATGGTGGGAATATGGTCATAAATCTTTTTCATCGTCTGGGTCAGGGTTGACTCCGAAGCACAGATATTTAGCACTCGTCCGCCATTGGTATAAAAATGGCCGTCAACCAGCTTGGTGCCGGCGTGGAAAATGACGAGGCCCGGCACTTTGGCCACTTCCTCCAATCCGGCAATCAATTTTCCGGTCTCATATTTTAAAGGATATCCGCCAGAAGCGAGAACGACACAACCCGATGGCCTTATGCTCCATTTTATTTCTTCACGTAGCAAATCTTCTTCGATAACTGACATCAAAATTTCAACCAGATCAGATTCCAGCCGCAGCATCTGGGCCTGCGTTTCAGGATCACCGAAGCGGCAGTTGTACTCGAGTACTTTCGGTCCTTCGTCAGTGACCATCAAACCAGCATAAAGTGTGCCTTTAAAGCGGCGCCCCTCTTCCAGCAGACGAGTAATCGTAGGGAAAATAATCTCATCCATGATCTGGCTAAAGAGTCTTTCAGAGACAAAAGGTGAAGGGGAAACAGCTCCCATCCCACCGGTATTGGGTCCTTTGTCACCATCATAAGCCGCTTTGTGGTCCATCGTCGTGACCAGGGGCTGAACCCGGACGCCGTCAGTCAAGACAATGAATGACAGTTCCCGGCCTTTGAGATGCTCTTCGATTATGATCCGTTCGCCGGCCGGACCAAATTTCTTCTTGACCATCATATCGTTAATAGTATCTTCAGCCCGTTTAATATTGGCGCAGATGGAAACGCCTTTGCCGGCGGCCAGGCCATCGGCCTTGATTACCACCGGAAAGGAGAATTGACCGGAGCTAAGGATTTTTATAGCCTGGTCAGGGCTGTCAGCTACTTTAAAACTGCCAGTCGGGATGCGGTGTCTGCTCATAAACTCTTTGGCAAAGATTTTGCTTTTCTCTATCTCGGCCGCTTTTTTATTTGGACCGTAGATTTTAAGCCCCCTGGCTTCAAATTCATCCACAATCCCCATGGCCAGAGGAAGCTCCGGTCCAACGACGGTCAGGTCAATTTTGTTGTCCATAGCCCAATCAGCCAGCTCGGTGATCTGACTATCCTCAATTGGAACCAGCTCAGCGATCTGGGCCAGACCGCCATTGCCCGGCGCCGCATAGAGCTTCTCACAGTGAGGACTCTGCTTTATTTTCCAGGCAAGAGCGTGTTCACGTCCACCTGACCCTATGATGAGAATCTTCATCTCTTCTCCTTCGCCAGCTTGCTTTGCTTTTTAACCTGCCTGTTCTTTGACCTTGCTGGCCAGATTCTCCACCAGCTTTTGACCTACTCCCCTGGCAGGGAAAAGGCTTAAAAATAAATTGGCAGCCAGCTCGACTGCCTCCTTTTCTGGCAAGCAATACTGCATTTCCAGAAAATTCTGTCGGTAACGTTTAACCTCGTCCTTGACAGTTTTGTTTTTCCTGACAACTTCAGCTATGAGACCAGCCAGAATCTCGAAATCCTTCTCTTTCATCCCGAATCTGGTCATCTCCTGGACCCCCAGTCTGAGGCCGGATGATTCGAGGAAAGTTGTATCGTCGGGCAGAGCCTGGTAGTTGGTGATGATATTATTGTCCTCGAGACGCCGGGCTAATTCCTGGCCAGGGCCGAACTGTTTCACCCTGATCAGCACCTGGTGGGTTTCAGTAAAACCATCGGCCTCATCGCCTTCAACCGGAATTCCGGCCTCCCGAAGATAACGGGCCAGCGCTTTAGCATTTTTCCTGACCTGAGCCTGATAGGGTTCCTTGAATTCATTCATCTCATAGGTGGACAGGAGAAGTCCAAGCAAAGTTCCTAAGTGATGATTGGAAGTTGAGCCAGGGAAAGATCTGCTTTGAATATCTGTCCACAGCTGCGGCCAGGGACTGCCCTGAGCGATATTACCGGCAATAAGCCCTCGCTGGCTGCCAAAAAATGTTTTATGGGTGCTGCCGGTGACAATATCAGCACCTTCTTCAAAAGGAGCCTGAAAAGCTCCATAAAGACCGAGCACATGGGCCATGTCATACATCAGAAGTGGTCGATCCGGCCAGTCTTTGACCAGCTCATAAACAAACCTGACCGGCTCAGGGTAGATGAACATGCTCTTGCCAAAAACCACCAGCTCAGGCCGGTAGTCCTGAAGTAGAGAAGCCAGCCGATCGAGATCAGCTTTATAGGGATTATCCTCCCTGACAGGGATATTGACGACATTCTCTTTGCCTGTGGTCGGATCTTCTTCCACCAGGTTGAATAAGGCACCCATTGGTTGAGAGCTCAAGTGGCCGCCCTTGTTGAGGTCATTATTCATCACAAGACGAAGCCGCCGGAAGGGTTCTCCCTTCTGCCTTTTTCGGTTGACAAACTTAACCAATCCCTTAAAGACGACCTCGTTGGCCATCTGACCGGAAATAGGACGGAGTTCGACATCCTGGCAGCCAAAATAGGCCTTCAGTTCTTTTCTGGCCTCAAGCTCGACTTCACGGATAAAATCAGTTCCCTGGTAAAAATAGACTTCCTGACCCTTCATTGTCCGGTGTTCGGCATAACGCCCGGAAGGATCGGCAATTTCTGCCAGCTTGACCAGAAGGGAAGGAGTGTTTTCGGAAGGAATCAGGTTAAAACATTCCTGCTGGCGCCAGCGATTATTTTTTTCAATTTTTTCTGACCAGAAAGTCAATTTTTCCTTTAGTCGGGTCATCAAGCTTCTCCTTATTTGATTTCATTGGGGCCAGCTTCAGGCCGTCAACCGGCCAGCTTGACCTCATTTTACAGGCTGGCTAAGTCTTTTTGAAGTTTTCTTTTTCCAGCTCTTTTATTTTATTAATCCGGCTCTCATGCCGGCCGCCTTCAAATTCATTTTCCAGCCAGATCTTGACCATGGCCAGAGCCATCTCCTCGCTGAGCACCCGGCCACCCAGGCAGAGGCAGTTGGAATTATTGTGGGTACGGCTGGCTTTAGCCGTAAATTCATTCCAGCAGGGAGTGGCAATTATGCCTGGAAATTTGTTGGCAACAATGGCCATGCCCAGCCCTGTTCCACAGAAAAGTATGGCCCGATCAAATTCGCCGCTGACCACTTTCTTAATAGCCTTCGCTCCATAATCAACATAGTCAACGGTTTCTCCCGCCCCGCAGCCAAAATCAAAAAAATCAATTCCCTCTTGACTGAGATAACGGGTAATAACTATTTTCAAATCATAACCGGCGTGGTCAGAAGCCAGGGCTATTTTCATTTCCATCTCCTCTCCGTCCGCCAGATAATCAGGTCAAACGGTCCGGTTCCCTCACTTTAAAAAGGCAGCAGCTTCCGGCATAACCTCGATGGCCTTAAGCACCACCGGATCAACCTGGCGCGAAACTTTCACACCCTCTTCCGGGCTAATAACCGAAGAAAAGATTTCACGCCTGATTTCGCCCTTGATTTCGTCCAGGGCCTCGTTAAATTTATTCAGCTCATAAGTGATTTTAGCCTGCTCAAGGTAAGCTTTGAAGTCTTCGATAACCTCTGGCGTCACTTCGAAGCTGGCATCAAAGACTTTAGTCCCGGGCGGTGGGTCCTCACCAGCCTTTAATTCCTGGGGGAAAATATATTTTTTTGACAGTGGCGTCTGATGCTGGCTGAAGCGGCGGCCATAACCAAAATAGGCTCCCTTAAACATAAGCTCAACAGTGAAGATTTTATAGGTGTCCTTGACTTCGTAATCGGGGCTGATGCCGCCTTCGCCCAGGACCCGGCGGCCTTTCTTCAGAGTATATTTTACATCTCGCTGACTGTCAGGAGCTTTTTTGGCCAGATAATAATCTTCCAGATGAGAAAAATCCCGCTGAATCAAGCGGCCGCTCGGAGTGAGATATTTGGCGGTAGTCAAGGCTAAAGCCATGTCAGCAGCGAGTGGAAAAACTGTTTGAACCAGGCCTTTTCCCCAGGAGTCCTCACCGACAATAAGTCCGCGGTCATTGTCCATGATCGCCCCGGCCACAATTTCTGAGGCACTGGCCGTGCCTTGATTGATCAGAATAACCAGCGGCAAATTTTCATACTGGCCGTTGCGGCTGGCATAAAAATCACGATTGTAAGCCGGATTGCGGCCCCGCATCGAGACAATTAAGGTCCCTTTGGGTAAAAATTCATCGGCCATATCAACCGCCTGGAAAACAGGCCCGCCGGTGTTACCTCGCAGGTCAAGAATGAGGCTGGACATCCCGGCCTGGGAAAGCGATTTAAGCTTGTCTTCCAGTTCATCGACTGTATTGCGGCCAAACGACCGGACAAAAATATAGCCGATCTTGTTTGGCTCATCGATTATAAAAGAATAAGGGACACTGGCCAGAGGAATCTCTTCTCTGGTGATGGTCAGATCAAAAGGCTTATCCAGACCTTCCCGCTGAATAGTAATGGTTACTTTAGTGTCTTTTTCGCCGCGCAATTTTTGCATAGCTTCAACGCTACTCATCGGCTTGGTGCTCACGCCATCAATGTGGGTGATGACATCTCCGGGCTGAATGCCCAGCCGCCAGGCAGGTGTACCTTCGATCGGGGCAATGACCACCAGTCGGTCTTCCTGTTTTTGAATCTGAATACCGAGACCATAGTATTTGCCGGTATAATCCTCATTAAAACGCAGCGAGGAATCGGGATCTAAAAAATAGGAATGGGGGTCAAGTGTGTCCAGCATCCCCCGAATAGCAGCAAAGGCCAGTTTTTGAGAATCCTTATCCTCAAAATAATTTTGCTTGACCAGAGAGCTGATCAAAACAACTTTATTTAAGCCCTGTTCCCACGGATCGATGGCAATCGAAGCCTGGCCAAACAGAAAAAAACCCAAAAAAAACAGCACTAAGGAGGCAGTGATTTTTGATCTAACTGTCATCTGTTTCTCTAAAGTCAAATTGCAGTCAGGTTAAATCTTACCAGAGGGGTTGGCCAATGTAAAGCCGAATCTAACTTGACTCATTCTGGCCATAAGATTATAGTTTAGAGGAGAAATGTAGAGAAGAAGAGAAGAAATGTTTGGCAGCATAGGTTTGCCCGAGTTAATTGTCATTTTTATCATTGCCCTGCTCATTTTTGGACCTAAAAAACTGCCTGAAGTAGGAAAATCAGTGGGTAAAGCCATCAAAGAATTCAAAAAAGCCTCTGATGAGCTCCGAACTAAAGTCGAAGATGAAATAAACACCACCGAAATCAAGACTGAAATCAAGGAAGTCCAGAAGGATTTAAACAGCGTGACTACTGATCTCAACGAACTTCAAAACTCGATAAAAAAGGACATAAAAGGTGATGAGCCCGGGGAAGGCCAGAAAGTCTCCTGATGAAATGACCTTCCTTGAGCATCTGGAAGACCTGAGGAAAAGACTTTTTTATTCGGCCATCGCCATTCTGGTAGCGGTTATCCCGGGCTGGATATTCAGCCGTCAGTTGTATGAAATTCTGGCCAGGCCAGTTATCCAGTATCTGCCTGAAGGTACCAAGCTGGCTTATACCACGCTGACCGCTCCTTTTATGCTCTATATGAAAATTTCCTTTCTGGCCGCCATCTTTTTCACTTCGCCTTTTGTTTTTTATCAGCTCTGGATGTTTGTCGCTCCTGGTCTGTATCAAAGGGAAAAGAAATATGTTGTTCCCTTTGTCTTCTTCACCTCCTTTTTCTTTATCCTGGGAGCACTATTTGGCTATTTTGTTGTTTTCCCCTGGGCTTGCCGCTTCTTTGTCAATCTGGCCCGGGATTTTCAGCCAGTTATTGCCGTAGATCAGTATTTCAGTTTTTCCATCAAAGTTCTGCTCGGCATTGCCTTGATCTTTGAACTGCCTACTCTGATTTATTTTCTGGCCAAGATGGGCCTGGTGACCGCCAGATGGATGACCAAAACTTTTCCCTATGCGGTTTTAGCTGCCTTTGTTATTTCGGCCATAATCACCCCTACCCCGGATATTATTACTCAGGGAGTAGTAGCTGTCCCGATGATTGTTCTTTATGCCTTGAGCATTCTGATTGCTCTGGTCGTCGGCCGGAACAAGGAAAGACGGAAGCAGAAGCAGGACGCAGCTTTCGAAACGGTCAGCGACGGGGAAAAAGACGATCTGGCCGGCTGACGGACTTTTGATAATTTTGCTTTTTCTCGAGCTTTAGATATATTCTTACTTAAGATGTGTTCTGAGGACAGTTAATTTTAGGTTGGTTGAGTTTTCTGCTGATTTATCTGGCTGAATTGCTTTGAGCCGATAGTAAAAATGAAAAGAGATTTTAAAGTAACTGATCATCGCCTGATTGGGCTGACCGGCACCAATGCCGCTGGCAAGGGAGAAGTGGCCGCTTTTTACCGGGAAAAAGGCTACGGTTATATTTCACTTTCTGATCTCATTCGAGAAGAACTCAAAAACCGTTCTCTTCCTGCCTCGAGAGAAAATCTTATAGCGGTCGGCAATGAACTGCGAGAAAATTTTGGTCCTGATATCCTGGCCCGGCGAGCGGCAGCCAGGATCTCCGGTAAGACGGTCATTGACAGTATTAGGCATCCGGCAGAGATAGAGTATCTGCGGGGCCTGGGCAGTTTTATTTTGCTGGCGGTTGATGCACCGGTCGAAATAAGGTTTGAGCGAGCTAAAAAACGGGGCCGAGATGAATCGGCTTCAACTCTTGAGGAATTCATAGAGCAGGAAAACAGGGAAAAAGGAAGCGGTGGAAATAATCAACAGCTTGACCGCTGTTTGGCTCTGGCTGATGTCGTTATCATCAATGACGGCACCCTCGAGGAACTACAGCAAAAACTGGAGAAACAGGGATGAGTGAAACTCAAAATCAAGCCGGCAGACAGGACAAAAGGATTTCCAAAGATGAATATTATCTGGGCATAGCCCGTGAGGTATCGAGGAGAAGCACCTGTTTTCGCCGGACAATTGGAGCTATTATTGTCCGCGACGATCAGATCATTTCGACCGGCTATGTCGGGGCCCCGCGAAAAACCAAAGATAGTCTCCAGCATGGTTTTTGCCTGCGCGACCGACTGAATATTCCTCACGGCCAGAGATATGAACTCTGCCGCTCGGTTCATGCCGAGCAGAATGCCATTATCAATGCAGCCAGAGCCGGAGTCAGCCTGCTGGGCGGCGATATGTTCATTTTCGGCAGCGACTCAAAAACCGGCCAGCCGATTGATGCTTTCCCCTGCTTTATCTGTAAAAAGATGATCATCAATGCCGGGCTCAACCGGGTGGTCTGCTCAACAGCTGATGGTAAATGGACAGTATTTTCTGTTGATGACTGGGCCCGCGACTGGCGGGAAAACGATATTATCGATGATACCCATCAATATGGAAAAACAAATGAGGGACAGCATGAGTAAAAAATCTCACGGGCGGAAATTGCCCGGAAAAGTCGTCAGGCTGGCACTAATTCCTATTATATTACTAGGATTTATGGTGGCTGCCAGTAGCCACCAGCAGGAAACAACGAGCAGCCAGGCGGGTAGCCTGCTGGATCTTCTGGGGATTGAAGTTTCACCTGAATCCCTCGATTATCTTCAGAATAAAACCCAGTTTCAGCTTCATACGCTTTTAACCGAGCAGCGCCATCCGAAGACCTGGAACCTGAGCGAAAAAATAAAGACAGACACAGCCGCCGGCCTGCACCTGCTTTTCTCGGTGGATGAAGACATTGTAGTTAAACTTGAACAACTGGCTTCATCACCCACCCTTATTGAGCAATTATCAACGGAAATCAAAAAGACTATTCTCAGCGGGCACAAAATATATGTTTATGGCTGCGGCGCGACCGGCCGACTGGCCAAGCAAATGGAAAGCACTTTCTGGCGGCCCTTCTGGACTTCACTCCAGGCCGATAAAGAGCTCTGGCCAAAAATAGAAAAGAACCTCGGCCCGGGAATAAGCGAAAAGCTCATCGGGGAAATGACCGGCGGTGACCGGGCCCTCATTTCGTCTCTCGAAGGATTTGAAGATCTGCAGCTGATCGGTCGGCTGCAGTTAAAAGACCGGGGGATTGAAAAGGGAGACCTGGTCATAGCCGTGACCGAGGGTGGCGAGACCTCCTCGGTTATCGGGACTATTCTTGCTGCACTTGATGACTGGCGCCAGGCCCCATCTTATTCACCAGCTGAAAGCCGGAAAAAGCTCTACTTTGTCTATAATAACCCTGATGACAAACTCCGTCCTTTTGAGCGCAGTCAGGCCGTCATTGATGAGCCAGGCATCACCAAAATCAATCTAACCACTGGACCGATGGCCATCACCGGCTCGACCAGAATGCAGGCCACCACCATTGAAACCTATGTGCTGGGAGTCGCCCTGCAGGCTGCTGTCTATGATTTACTCAAGGATTTTCTCAACCCGAAAGAACTGCTGAAAGCCGGCTTCAAGCAGCCTTATCTTGTTGTTGACAACCTGAAGGCTTTTGCTCCCATTCTTAACCGGATAAAACGGGCTGTTCCGGCCATCGCTACCTGGACTGAGCTCGAAGCCAATACTTATGCCGGAGGACATTTTTCTACCTATTTCGCTCAAAAAGCCATGATTACTGTCTTTATTGACAGCACGGAGAGAAGCCCAACTTTCAGACTCTACCCACTGGATACAGTCGATTCACCTCAACGACGCAGCTGGATTCAGGTCTGGACGCCAGCGGCCAGCAGCCAGGAAGCCTGGCTGTCTTTTCTTGGCCGACCTTTCCGCGGTCTTAACGAGGAGTTCTATCGCCCAGCTTTTGAAAAAGAGATAGATGATCCTTACTTAAAAAAAGCAGCTCTGGAAAGCCTCAAAAAAGCCGGCCAGGATCAGCAGGATTTGTATGATTTTTCTTTCTCAGAATCTAATCTCAAAAAAAGAGGACCGAAGCCAGGGGATTTAGGAGTTATGGTCGGGCTTACGCCTGAAGAGAATTATTTTCTCGATAGCAATTCACCCTTCAACCGTTTTGGGCGCTTGTTTCTCGAAAACAAGGCTTCGTTGGTGACAGTGAATGTCACCGATCTCGAGGAGAAGAAAATAGCAGAGCTTAAGAAAAATATTGAGAATTTTTATCAAATAAAGGCTTTACCGCCAGAGCAGAAACTCCATCAGGTCTGGTTGTCGGTGGATATGACCAACGATCCTTTCCAGCTGCGGCAGAATATGGCTTTAAAAATGGTGCTCAACGCCCATTCGACGGCGGTCATGGCTAAGCTCGGTCGGGTCGTTGGCAATACCATGACCAATGTTAGCCCGAGCAATTTAAAATTAATCGGGCGGGCCACCTACTTAATTCAGTCCCACGTCAATGATTGTCTGAAGAGGCCGGGCTGGATCAAAAAGTATGGACGCCGCGAGCCAATAAGTTATGGCGAAGCTAATGCTGTTCTCTTCGATTCAATTGCCTATCTCAAGGACAAAGAAGATGTGGCCGGTCAGACAGCAGAAGTGGCCCTATCAATCATTAGAATTCTTGAATCGCTACGGCAGAAACGGGGGATAACCAACGATGAAGCTCTGGCCATTGTTCAGCAGCAAGGCCTGGCCAACTACCTGGCTGCAATAGATTAAACCTGATTTTAGACCCGCTGGCTGCTGGAGACAAAACAGGGCGGCTGCGGACGGCTCCTTCTCCGTTTTGGCGTCTTCACCTGAGGATAAACAAAAAGTTCACCGGTATAATTTCTCAGGACAACTTTCTCATCGGAGATTGACTGAACATATTCAGGAATAAGTGGAATCTTGCCACCGCCGCCAGGAGCATCAATCACATACTGGGGCACAGCCAGACCGGAAGTCCAGCCTCGCAAGCCTTGATAAATTTCCAGCCCTTTTTCAACTGTGGTCCGGAAATGATCAGTTCCCCGGACATAATCGGCCTGATAGATGTAGTAGGGCCTGACTCGTACCGTCAGGAGCTTCTGCATGAGCTTTCTCATTGTCTCAACGTCATCGTTGACACCTTTAAGAAGAACAGTCTGGTTGCCAAGAGGAATACCGGCATCAGCCAGAAGGTTGAGGGCTCTGGCTGCCTCCGCCGTAATTTCGTCCGGATGATTGAAATGAACATTCAAATAGAGCGGGTGATACTTTTTTAGCATCGATGTTAATTCTTCGGTGATTCTCTGTGGAAGATAACAGGGCATTCTGGTTCCAATTCTTATAATTTCTACATGGGGGATCGAGCGGAGCTGGCTCAGAATACTTTCCAGCCGGTCATCGCTCAGAATAAGCGGATCACCGCCCGAAACAATGACATCCCGCACCTCCGGGTGTTCTCTTATGTAATTTATTCCATCTTCAATGTAACGAGGGTGAATCTTCGAAATATCGCCGACTTTCCTCTTTCTGGTGCAGAAACGACAGTAAGAAGCACAGCTATGAGCTACCAGAAAAAGAACACGATCAGGATAGCGATGCACAATGCTGGGCACCGGCGAATCAAGATCCTCTTCCAGGGGATCGTCCTCGCCTGAGTTTTCAGCCAGCTCGGCCAGATCAGGCACAACCTGTCGATAAAGCGGATCGCCTTTCCTTTTGATCAGGCTGGCGTAATAAGGAGTAATCTGAATCTTAAAAGCCTGACCTATTTTTCTGACCTCATTAACATCCAGGCCAAAACGCTGAGCTATTTCTTCTGGAGTTCTCAAACTGTGCTGCAAAATTTGTTGCCAGTCGTCCATTTTCTCCTTTTTTCACTCCTTTTCCCCGAGATATTGCCCGAAAATGACCCGGTCATCGCCTGGCCGGTAAAAGTCAGGAATGCGGGCCATTTCTCGATAACCTAATTTTTCATAAAATTTTCTGGTTGGTAGATATTTGGGCTGAGAAGAGGTTTCAATTATAACGAGGTGACCTTTGTTCTTTTTAACCTCATTCTCGAGATAGCGAACCAGCAGCTGGCCATAGCCCTGGCCCTGGACTTCAGGCGAAACCGCTATCCAGTAAAGATCCCAGGTGCCTTCGGTAAGCGGAGTCGGACCATAGGTCATATAACCAACAACTTGCCCGTTCTCGTCCTCCGCCACCACGATCTGATAATCCTTCTGGTCAGGCTGGTTGAGGTAGATATCAATTAGCTCTTCAGCCACCTTTATCTCTTCCGGAAGGAAAAAGCGGGTAGCCCTGATTATTTCCATGACCCGTTCACGGTCAACGCTTGTCAGTGGCCGTACCATCGGTTTCCTTCCTTTTCAAAGCATTACTGATCATCAGTTTCCAGAAATCAGCATAATCTATGCCGGCGGCCTTGAGGGCTCGGGCATAGCCGGCGTCAAGACTGACGTCCGGATTGGGATTCACTTCCAGAATGAACAATTCTCCAGCCTCATTCATCCTGATATCTGCCCGGGCATAATCGCGACAACCCATAACCTTGAAAGCACTGATTGCTATAGCTTGTAATCGAGCTTCCAGCTCGCTCTCGATCCTGGCCGGGCAGACCGGCTTGGTCGTCTCGTATAGAACATGTTCCGGATACCATTTTGCTTCGTAACTGCAGATGTGAGGAAAACCAGGAGGCATGGTGGAAAAATCTATCTCAGAGACAGGCAGAGCTTTCGGCTCTCCATCATCAAGAATAGCCACATTGAACTCCCGGCCTTCAATATATTCTTCAACTATGGCTGGCTGTTCATAAGTTTCAATAACTCTTTTTATCTGGTCAGCCAGAGACTGTCGGTCATAAACAACTGACTCCGGATGGACTCCCAGGCTGGCATCCTCTGAGTTGGGCTTGATGATCATCGGAAAACGAAGCTCAACAATTTCATCAGCCGAAGTGATTAACTGACTGGGAGCAACCGGCAGATTAAAAGAACTCAGAATTGCTTTGGCTTGATGTTTATCCTGACAGAGAGCCAGGGTTCTGGCCCCATTGCCAGTAAAAGGAATATGAAGGACTTCCATAACCGCCGCCACATTTGATTCCCAGTGCGGGTTGCCGAAAAAGCCTTCACATAGATTAACCACTACCTGAACGTTGAGTTCCTTAATTTTCCGCAGAAAATTAAACATGCTACGCTGAAGTGGAATCAGCACAGCCTCGACACCCGATTGATTAAGGGTCTCACAGACGATCTCAGCTACCTTGGCGACCGAATCTTCTGAAACTTTTTCGCGGCGGTAAATAAATGGCTCGTGGGTATTAAAAGCCACGCCGACTTTCAGGCTATCAGCGGCCATGATTTCCTCCACCATCGACAGAAAAATCATAAGCCGCACTGCCAGCTAACTTCTGGAACAAACCATAGCGCCTTGAAGCCTCGAAAACCACCCGGTTGATAAGCTGCTCATAGCTATAGCCGGCGGCTCGAGCCGCCTTGGGCAGACAGGAATTATCTTCAGGCCTGGGCAAAATGCCAGGCAACGGATTGATCTCAATGATATTGGGTTCGCCTTTCTCATCCAATCTGACATCTATTCGTGCCCAATCTCTTATCCGAAAGAGGCGACAGGTTTTAACAATGACCTGTTCTATTTTTTTCTTGAGCTCTGAAGAGATCTCGGCCGGGCAGCGGAAAATATTCAGAGGCTTCTCAGGTGTGTCCCAGACCCATTTAGCTTCATAAGAATAAATCGGTCTGGCGCCAGCTGGCAGCTGACTGTGATCAATTTCAACAATGGGTAGAATTTCGAGTTCGGGATAATTGCCCAGCACACCGACCGTGAATTCCCGACCGGTCAAAAATTTTTCGATAATAGCCGGCTGCTTGTAGAGGTCTTTTATCTCGCTAACTTTTTTTCTCAACTCGCGGCGATTGGTAACCACCGAATCGTTTTTTATGCCCTTGCTCGAACCCTCATACAAAGGCTTGACCAGGCAGGGATAAGTAATAGCTGTCGGCAGTTCCTGTTCGTCATCTACAACCCGGAAGGACGGAGTGGGAATTCGATGATAAGCCATGATTTCCTTCGCTCTGGCTTTGTCGAGACACAGGCCAAGAGTCAAAGGATCTGAGCCGGTGTAAGGAATATTTAAAATCTCGCAGATAGTTGGAATATGCGATTCGCGATTTGGGCCGAACAGCCTTTCGGCCATATTAAAAACCAGATCTGGTTTTTCTTCTAGAAGTCTGATATAGGCAAACTCATCAGCTTCAATCGGGATTACCTGGTGAAATCTTTCGAGTGCCTGCTCGACGGCTTTGATCGTTTCGTCGCTGTCGCATTCAGCCAGCAAATCAGGTGGAGGTTCTTCGCCCTCGTCTATTTTTTCGTCCAAAAGGTAGGAATTTAGCGCTTGGGCCATGCCCTGTTTCGAACTATAGAGTAATGCGACTTTCATTTTCATCTGTATATATACAACAATTTTTAATCATGTCAATAGTTTTGTCTATATTTATATACTTTTTTTTGTATTTTTTTGATGAAAAGGCACTACTAGTGGTGTCGAATTAATGTTTTCGAACGATTTCCTTGACTCTCATCAGCTGAACCTGGTAAGAACGTTCCATTTCTTCCAGCCGGGAGGAGATAGCCTGAATTGTTTCTTTTAGATTTGGTATCAAAATATACTCAAGGGCATTGACTCTTCTTCTGGTCACTTCTATTTCTGTTGTCAGGAGTTCCAGTTTTTTCCACAGGCTGGCATACTCAAGAAGCTTCGGCCAGAGCTGCCGAAAATGTTTGATAGCTACTTCCAGTTCACTTTCTGTCCGGATAAAGTCATAGTCACCAGGTTCGAATCTTTTAGTTTCAAATTCGGGCACAGTCAGGTTGAGCAGGCGTCCGGTTTTAACCTCAAGCTGCAGCTCACCATCTTTGATGAGACCGGACAATTCAGCTTGAGCCTGCGTTACCCGCACCATGGCCATTGACCTGGTGATAATTCTGAATTCCTGATCTACTTCTTCTTTTATCCTGTTAAACTGTCTGGCCGCTTCGAGAAAATTGCGCATCAGCTCTTCCAGCTTATCCTTGAGAAGTTTATGTCCCCTCTGGGCCAGAGACAGACGGCGTCTTAGCCTCATCAGCTCCATGCGGTTGGGATTAACTTTAAGCTTCATCTAAGACTCCAGTTGACCAACCTGTTTCAAGCCCTGTAATATTTCTCAAGATATTCCGGCCTGATTCTTTTCAGTTCTTTTTCTGGCAGGAGACGGAGCAGCTTCCAGCCGATATCAATCGTCTCGGTAATTCCTCTGGCTTCCAGCTCTCCCTGACGGACAAACTCATTTTCGAAGCGTTCAGCAAATTTTAAATAGAGCTGATCAAGATCGCTCAAAGCGGCCTCACCCAGAATGAGGGCCAGTTCGCGGGCTTCTTTTCCACGGGCATAGCAGGCAAAAAGCTGGTTTAATACATCGGCGTGGTCTTCTCTCGTCTTGTCAGCACCAATGCCTTTATCTTTAAGCCTGGAAAGAGAAGGCAAAACATCAATCGGCGGATAGATACCGCTGCGGTGAAGTTCACGGCTCAGGATGATCTGACCTTCTGTAATATAACCCGTGAGGTCAGGAATGGGGTGAGTCTTGTCGTCATCGGGCATGGTCAGGATGGGAATCATGGTAATTGAACCTTTTTTGCCTTTGATGCGGCCAGCCCGTTCATACATCGTGGCCAGGTCGGTATAAAGATAACCGGGATAACCGCGGCGGCCTGGAATTTCCTTGCGGGCGGCTGATATTTCGCGCAGAGCTTCAGCATAAAAGGTCATATCAACCAGAATGACCAGAACATGCATGTCAAGATCAAAGGCTAAGTACTCGGCGCAGGTCAGAGCCAGGCGCGGTGTGGCAATTCTTTCAATAGCTGGTTCGTTGGCCAGATTCAAAAAGAGGACAGCCCTTTCCAGAGCGCCTGTTCGGCGGAAATCTTCAATGAAGAAATTAGCTTCTTCAAAGGTGATGCCCATGGCAGCAAAGACAACGGCAAATTTTTCTTCGCGACCGAGAACCTTAGCCTGGCGGGCGATTTGAGCTGCAATCTGGGGATGTGGTAAACCGCTGCCAGAAAAGATAGGGAGCTTCTGACCGCGCACCAGAGGGTTCATCCCATCAATGGCCGAAATGCCGGTCTGGATAAACTCGGAAGGATAATCGCGAGCTTCAGGGTTAATAGGACTGCCATTAATGTCGAGCATCTGGCGGGCAATAATTCGCGGACCGCCATCACGCGGCTCGCCAGAACCATCAAAAACCCGACCGATGATTTCTTCAGAAACAGGCAACTGCTGTGAACGGCCCAGGAACCTGACCCGCGAACGGTTGACATCCAGTCCGACTGTTCCTTCAAAAACCTGAACGACCGCCTGATTGGTCGAAATATCGAGGACCGTCCCCCGCCGGCGGTGGCCGGAGACGTCTTCAATCTCGACCAGTTCGTTGTATTTGACGTCGGAGATTTTTTCGACGATAATCAGCGGCCCAACAATATTTGAAACTGTTAAATATTCTTTCGCCATGATTTCTAACCTCGACTGGAAAGTTCCTTAAAGGAAGCATCTATTTGTTTTTCTATGTCGAGCAGAGCCTGCTCATCATGAGCTAAATATTTCATTCTGGCCAGCTGCTCACGGACTTCAAGTGAGACAATCTCCTTGAAATCGCCGCCTTCCTCCAGAGCCTGATTAGCTCGCCGGTGGAAATAAAGGATATTACGGAGCATGAGATATTGCTGCCGCAAAGGAGTATAGGTGTCCTGAGGATGATAGGCGTTCTGGTGGAGAAAATCCTCGCGGATGGAGCGGGCCGTCTCGAGTATCAGCCGGTCTTTAAATGACAGTGATTCAACTCCAATTAACCGGGCAATTTCCTGAAGTTCCGACTCCATTTCCAGAAGTTTCAAAGCCTCCTGGCTGAGATCGGTAAAATCTTCGGCCACTTTTTCGGCCATATATTTTTTGAGCGAATCTCTATAAAGCGAATAACTCTGCAACCAGTTGATAGCAGGGAAATGGCGCATATTGGCCAGCTGGTCGTCTAGAGCCCAGAAAACTTTAACTACCTTAAGTGTGGCCTGAACAACCGGATCGGATAAATCACCGCCAGGCGGGCTGACTGCGCCAATAACACTCAAAGCTCCTTCCCGGTGCTCTGAACCCAGGCAAACTACTTTGCCGGCCCGTTCATAGAACTCGGCCAGACGGCTGGCCAGATAAGCTGGATAGCCTTCATCTCCGGGCATTTCCTCCATTCGGCCGCCAATTTCGCGTAGAGCTTCAGCCCAGCGAGAAGAGGAATCGGCCATCACCGCGACCGAATAGCCCATATCCCGGAAATACTCGGCAATCGTGATGCCGGTATAAATTGAAGCTTCACGGGCTGCAACTGGCATATTGGAAGTATTGGCGATAATAATTGTTCTTTCCATGAGCGGCCGGCCGGTAGATGGATCTTTTAGCTCCGGGAAGCTCAGCAACAGGTCGGCCACTTCATTGCCACGCTCGCCACAGGCTACATAGACAATAATTTGAGCATCTGACCACTTGGCCAGCTGATGCTGAACAACCGTTTTTCCGCTGCCAAAAGGCCCGGGGACACAGGCAGTACCGCCTTTGGCTAAAGGGAAAAGTGTATCCAGAATCCTCTGGCCGGTAACCAGCGGTTCATCAGGCATCATTCTTTCTTTGACCCGGCGCTGCCTTCTGACCGGCCAGACCTGAAACAGCTTAATTTCTTCCTCCGAACCGGCCTGTGTTTTTACCCGGCAGACCGGTTCATCGACACTGAATTCTCCATTCTTAATGTCAATAATTTCACCTTCCACCCCGACCGGGACTAAAATGTGGTGCTCGATAAGCGGGGTCTCCTGAACGTAGCCAATAATATCACCGGAGACCAGTTTGTCTCCTGTTTTCCTTTGAGGAATAAAATTCCATTTTTTGTCACGTCTTAAAGCAGGCATTTCAATGCCGCGCGAGACAAAGTCGCCATGTTCGCGGCGAATAACGTCAAGTGGTCTCTGGATCCCATCATAAATAGAGCCAAGCAGGCCTGGCCCCAGTTCAACCGATAAGGGGCGTTCAGTTAAAGTAACCGGCTCACCAGGGCCGACTCCGGTTGTATCCTCATAAACCTGGATGTAAGCCAGGTCATTATTTAATTCAATTATTTCACCCACCAGCCCCAGCTCGCCGACTTTGACCATATCATACATTTTGGCCCCTAAACAGTCTGAAGCCACGACCAACGGGCCAGCTACTCTGATTATCTTTCCCTGTTTCATGTTAAGTCCTTTCTCTGAAAAGTGCGTCTGAACCTGTTGCCCGAATAGAAAGTTCCCTGATGGCTCTGGCCACTAGTTCGGTAGCTCCTCGATAATCAGAAAAGCCGAGGCAAACTGGCAGAAATTTATGGCTGAGAGCTGAAATTTCTGCCTTTAATGGTTCCAGCCATTTTTCCTGGATGAGGCAGAGGCTGTACTTTTCTTGAACAATTTGCTCCAGGACTGTCCTGGCTTCGTCCAGATTGGCCGGTGAATAGACCGCCAGTCCGAAAAGACGGAAGAACTGACAGAACTCAGCCTCTCCGATCATAGCGATTCGCGCTGGTTCAGACATAGGTCTGGCTTATCCTTTCTTTAAGTAGAAAAGCCGGAATATTTAACATCTGGCCCAGAACGACCAGCCGGATAAGTTTGAGCTCCTGCCGCCGGGCGAGGCCGTAGGCAAACAGAGGCTCGGGTCCAAAAGTGACTTTCTTGGCCGACTGGAGATAATCCATGACGAGATTTTCTATCTCCCGCTCAAAAACCACAAAACTATCCTGAGCCTGTAAAAAGTTGAGTCCCTGCCGCCAGAGTTGTTCATAGGAGGTGGTCTTTAAAAACTGGGCAAAATCCTCCAGATTAGAGTTATAGTTGTCGAGAAAAGTCTTTTTTTCCAGCCGGCCACCGGAGACAAAGCTTTCCTCAAATTGACTTGCCGGACGACCGACATAGCGGCAACGCAGGTAAATCTTAAGATTGGCCAGGTCAATTTTTAACCGGAAAAAATTACTAAAAAATGGTTCATCGAGAAGAAAAGGAGAACCGACCGCCTTCACCACTTCATCGGCCTGCTGGTAAAAGTCATAAAGCTTTTTGTCCAGAAAAAGTTCCTCCAGAGTGGCATCCAGAGCAGCTTGTTCGGCCTCAAGGAAAGCCTCCAGGTCGGCTGGAGTTTTTACCTCCCGCAACCGGTCAGTTGTCTTCCCGGCTTCAGAAATTAATTCGACTGCCCGTTTAAAATCAGGTGCTTCGGCTGCTTCCCTGAAAACACGCGCAGGAATTAGATAGTTTTCCAGGGCTTTAATTCGCCCGACGGCGAAAACATAATCTAAAGGAGAAATTTTAGCCGCCATGTCAGATCTTAAGCCAGGTCAGAATCTCATTTTCGATCTCGGGCCCTAACTCAGCTAAAAGCCGGTCAGCTTCGAGTGTTTCTTCCAGGATTCCTTCTCGGGATACCACTTCCTTTTTAAGCCTCAGTTTCTTTAACTCTTCATTCTTCAGGGCTTCCTGGAGGACCCGGGAAATCTGCTCTCTTCTGGCCTGAAGGAGTTCCATTCTTCTCTGCAATTGGACCTGGGTCAGAATCCGGCTGGCCTCCAGACTGGCTTCCGTTTCAGCCTGCTTGATGATGGACTCAGCTTGAGCCCGGGCTTTTTCCTCAGCTTCTCTTCTCAGGCTGTCGGCTTTTTTTCTGACTTCAGCCAGAATAGCCTCCACTTCCTGTCCGGCTTCCTGCTCAATTTTTTCCAGAATTTTCTCAAGGCTCATTTGTTACCCTGAAAATTAAAGTTTAATCCCGTTGAGTAAAAGGACGGTGGCCAGCAGCCCAAGCACAGCATAGGTTTCAACCAGGGCAGCCATGACGAGTGGCTTGGTCATATCTTTGGGTTGTTTCGCTACCATATAGATACCTGAGGCGCAAACCTTACCCTGGTGAATGCCGGAAACCAGGCCAGCAAAAGCTACCGGAAAACAGGCAAACATAATTTGTAGTCCCTGTTGAACAGTTGGTTCAGCTACCTGCCCACCAAGAAGACCCAGCTTCAAGATGACCAGAAACCCGCTTAAAAAGCCATAAATTCCCTGCGTGCCTGCCAGAGCACCCAGAGGAAGGATAATACCGAATTTTGACGGATCTTCAGTCATTACGCCTGAAGCAGCCCGTCCGGCAATACCAATACCGATAGCTGAGCCAATACCGGCAATAAAAACAGCCAGTGCGGCTCCTAAAATAGCCAGTGTCAATCCTAAGGACATATTTACCTCCTACTGGAGTCAGCGATTATTTTATCATCTGATAAATTCAATATATTTGTTTACTAATTTAACCGGCTGGAAAGGCTTCCCGCCAGCTTCATAAAATCTCCCAAAAAATTCGACAAACTGCAATCTCATCGAATGGACGAAACCGCCAAGAAGACCAATGGCCAGATTAAAAAGATGGCCGCCGGCAAAAATTAAAATGCCGATAATCCAGCCAACAACGGGAAAACCCCAGGCAATTTGAACCAGCGAGTTAACCACCATGGCTATCACTCCGGTCGATAAGCCCAGAGCCAGAAGACGGGAATAAGACAGGGTATCAGAAAAGTAACTGGTTATGCCATAAAGGGCATAAAGTCCACTGAAAAAGCGGGCAAAAATATTTCGTGAAGAAGAACTGAAAAAGACAATCCCCGCCGTCCCAATCAAGGCCAGGATACCAAGAATCGGCGGTTGCTTAAGAAGGAAATAGAACAGAAGAGAAGGAAGAAGCAGCAGCCAGCCGCCTTTGACGGCAATAGCCGTCACTTTGTTTCCCTTTTTAAAATCTCTGACCAGGCTGAGAAAAGTAGAAAGCATAACCTGAATAAAACCCAGCGCCAGAGATAATATTAAATAAGGAATTGGGTCAGCGATTGGATCGATCAAAACCAAAGGTTTAATCGGAAAGCCAAACCAACCACCAAAAAGCGTACCAAAAATCATATTGGAGATGCCTAAATAGAAAAGCAAAAGCATAAATTGCCTGGTTCCACCTTTGGGTTCGACTTTCTTGATATAGAACAGGCTGAGGAGAGACATAACCAGGCCATAGCCACCCTCGCTAAGGCACAGCCCAACAAAGACAAAGAAGAATGGGGCCAGATAGATAGTTGGATCTATGGTCCCGGGCTGTGGTAAGCCATATAAATCGGTGATCACTTCGAAGGGTTTTAGCAACGGGGGATTGTCCAGAATAACCGGCATCTCATCTTTCTCTTCTGGTTTTGGTTCTCTTAACTCTAAATAAATATCCTGTGAATACTGGTTGATCTTTCCGGCCAGATAATCAGCTCTGGCCGCTGGTACCCAGCCAGCCAACCAGGCAGTTTTTTCAGTCAGGCCAGCCAGACTGGCTGCGGCCAGTTTTTGTTTTTCATTGAGAAGCACATCATAAACAGCCATAAGGGATGGGCGGTGAACAGCAAAAGAGGCCATTTGTTTTTCCAGCTCGTTGATCTCTTCTCTTAGCCCTGATTTCTGCTGATCCAGTTCGACCAGCAGGTCAGAGACTTTTTCATCTCCTCTTAACCTCGAAAAGTATGGTTCAAGTGATATATAGGTCAATTTAAAGCCAGAAAAGATTGCTTCGACTTCTTCTTTCAGGCTCTGATGATAAATAACCAGAATATAAGCCAGGTTTTTCTTTGCTTCGATAACAGACAGAACAGCGGGCTGATCAGTCAGTTGCTCTTTTAAAGTCTCTAAATCCTCTCTTTTTACTTCAATTATTCGCAGCTGACAGCGGTTAAAACCGGTCAGGCTGAGAAGAGGTACATCAAGAAGCAGCAGCGGTTTTAAGAATTCTTCTTCTTTTTCAATTTGTTTTATGTTCTGGGAGAGCTGCGCCCGTTTCGATTCCAGCGCCTCATAATCCTCCACTACTTTTTGGTAGCTATAATCAAGGAGAACTCTCCTCAAGCTGGCCGAATATTTGGGTTTGGGTGTTAAAAGTTTCTCCAGGCCCTTTCTGGGTTCTGTTTCGGGCAGGCTTTGAATCAGATGATTAATTCTGCCCAGCCAGCGTTCATACTCTGTCAGCTCAGCGGGTGAGCTGGCCAGTTCCAGTTCTTCATAGGGAAGCGGGTCAAGTTGGGCTATTTCCAGCTCCTGGAGATAAGAGACAAAGCCTTCCAGCTCAGTCCTGGGCAGGAGGACTTCCATTCTCTTAACCGGGGCAATAGCCATCTTTAGAACTGCCTTTCTTTTATAATCTCAAGAAGCCGCTCGGTGGTTTTTTCTACCGCCTGGTTAAAATTGGCCGAGGCTGTTTCCAGTAGCTTCTTTTTCTCTTCTTCTGTTTTTTCTTTTATCGCCCTGGCCTCGTTTTCGGCCTGCTGGCGTGCTTCGGTTTTAATCCTGACAGTCTGGCTTCTGGCCTCAGCCAAAATTTTTTCCGCCAGCTTCGAGGCTTCCTCTGTTGCCTGCCTGATTAGCTCGGCAGAGGTTTTCTGCCTGGCTTCCTCAATTTTTTGGCGGGCTCTGGCCTCAGCTTCCTTCACTTTAAGGAGAACCTCAGATGCCGGCCTCTCTTCTGACTGGTTTCCATTAGGCTTTTTATCTACCATCTTCTATCCTGAATAAATAAATTTCCGCCTATTTTTTCCTAGAATCACGGAGAAAAAATCTCCATTTCTGGCTGGCCGGTGAATCCGGCTGAGTAAAACTCAAGCCATGAAATCCTGATACAGGAAAAATGCCTTCTCAGGCAATTTTTTCTTATTCCATAAAGATTCAAGTCTGGATAGCCTGCTTCTGGCCTCGATCGGACCAAAATTAAAAATTAGATGGGCACCGCCCTCATTAAGACTATTAATATAATCAAAAGCTGCTGGTATATCAAGATGAATAATCAAATGCCCTTTTACTTTTCTTATACTTTTGAGAAGTTCCAGGACAACCGGCTGATTGATCTCGTCAAAAAAGCGGTTGGACAAATGCAGCCAGCAGTTTTTTTTAGGCCATTCAGCCAGACTTTCCTCAGGCTGTCCATGATGATAATAAACAAGAGTTGTTCCGCCGGCCAGGGTCTCCTCTGCCAGCCTTGACAGCTGGTTGTTTTCCCAGTTTTTCAGGCGCGAAGAAACAAAAACCGACTCCAGCCCCGAGGCCAGCTTTGAATCAAGAGCTCCTGCTTGAGTACCCTCTTCCAGGAAAAAATACACCGGGCAATTATTTTTATTCAAAACCTCAGTTATCGCTGCCAGTTGAAGAAAATCCGGCCGGGCCAGGTCTCCACTGTAGAAAGCAAAATGGAAGCGAGAAAGAATGGTCAACTGATTCAGACCAAAGAGGCCCGTATCGAGAATAATTGGTTTTAGCTTTCTTCTGGAAGCCAGCTCGAGTACTCCCTGCAGCTCATTAAAATCATGGACATCATCCCGGATAATCAGTCGCTGGCCTTTATTAAGCGGTTGAACCTGTTCTTCAAGTTTAACCCAATCCATGATTTAATAAAGTTAGCATATAAAATTTTATGTGTCAACCATTGAAAAACAAGGTTTTGGTCTGAATTTGAGGCCTGTAGAGAACTGAGGTATGATGAAAGCGAAAGCAATAAAATCGGTTGAAAATCGAGAGCTTGGTTAAAGAGAAAAGACATGTACCAATCGAAAGGCAGAAAGGTGGCGCGTTGCCTGGTGCTGTTTTCAGGGGGAATTGACTCGACGACGGGTCTTTACTGGGCTTTAAAACGGTACCAGCAGGTTCAGCCGCTGATTTTTGATTATGGCCAGAGGCACCGGGTTGAAATAAAAATGGCAAAAAAGACCTGCCAGCGGCTGGGACTTAAGCCCAGGATAATAAAAATAGACCTGAGGCAAATCGGTGGCTCGGCCCTGACTGACGAAAAAATAAAGGTGCCAGAGTTTAAAAGGACAGAGGAAATAAAGGCAGGCTTGCCTGTTACCTATGTTCCTTTTCGGAACGGCATATTCATAGCACTGGGAGCAGCCCTGGCCGAAACCCTTAATATCTGCGATCTTGTCTGCGGTTTCAATGTTATTGATTCACCGAGCTATCCCGACACGACCGAGAGTTTTGTCAGAGCGATGGAAAAAGCGATTAATGAAGGGACAGGGGCCAGATTCAAGACGGAAAAGTTCCGGATTATTGCTCCCTTTCTTTCGCTAAAAAAATCAGAAATAATCAGGCTGGGGCTCAGTCTGGGAGCTGACTATTCTTATTCGGTCAGCTGCTACGCCGGCGGGGAAATTCCCTGCGGGCAGTGTTCAAGCTGTCTGCTCAGAGCCCGGGCCTGGAAAAAGGCCGGTCAGGAAGACCATCTGCTGGCTCGCCTTAAAAAGGAGGGGAAAATATGAGCTGGAAACTCAAGGTCAGAGATAAATTTTCGGCAGCTCATTACCTGCGGGAATACCAGGGGAAATGTGAAAAACTGCACGGACACACCTTTCAGGTTGAGGTGGAAATCGCTGTGGCCGAACTGGATAAAACTGGTTTGGGCCTTGATTTTGTTGAGATCAAAAAAAAGCTGGCTGACGTCCTGCCTGATCATAAGCTTCTCAATGAAGTTTATGATTTCAATCCATCAGCCGAAAATCTGGCCAGGGAGATTTACCGCCGGCTGAAAGAAATTTATCCGGTGACAGCCGTCACCGTCTGGGAGTCTGAGGATGCAGCCGCTACCTACACTGAGGATTAACGAGATTTTCTTCTCAGCCGAAGGCGAGGGCGGACGCCAGGGACAGCCGACTATCTTTTTACGTCTGTCCGGTTGCAACTTGCGCTGTGACTTTTGTGACACCAGATATGCCTGGGAAGAAGGGCAGGAAATAAACCAGGAAACAATTCTTAGTAAAATAGTAGGATTCAGGAAGAAATATAAAACAGACTGGATTTCAATTACCGGCGGCGAGCCACTCGTTCAAGACATCAAGCCCCTGGTAGAAAAGCTCAAGCAGGCCGGTTTTAAAATCCAGATAGAAACCAACGGGACAAAGCCCATAACTTTTGAAGTGGATTGGCTAACGGTCTCCCTCAAACCACCTGATTTTTTCTCAACTCGAGCCTCCCGTCAACAAGCGACCGAAGTCAAGCTTGTAGTTACTAAAAATTTAAAGCTGGCTGAGGTCGAAAAAGTGAGAAAAAAATTTCGGGTCAATATTCCTCTCTGGCTTCAGCCCAAATCAAATGAAGACTGGAGCTATCAGCGGGCCTGGCGGCTTTTTGAGCAGGCGGCCAGGGGTGGCCTCAAGAATATCAGGTTGGGTTGCCAGCTCCATAAGATTTACGGTTTGAGGTAAATCGGGATAAAGCCTGGAGACTCGGTGGATGGGCTGTGTGACCATCGCCTTCAGTCAACGCTGGCCTTAAAAGTCTTAAAAACGGCTTTCTTCCCCAGGTAGCCTGCCCTCTTATGACTCTCTGCGATGAAGTAGGTTTACCCAACGTCAGGGCTTCAGCCTCGGATATTTTATTGATGAGCGATTTTACTTATATTTTTGGATTTATACTCTGGCCTGGCGATCTTATCTATTTTTTTTATCAGAAAATTTGTGGCCATTTCTGGCCAGGTAAACGCCAAAGAAAATAATCGGCACTCCCACTACCTGAATCCAGGTAATTCTGTCATGAAGAAAAATGCAAGCCGTCAGGACGCCGAAGACAGGAGTCAGGTTGCTGAAGACCCCGGTTCTGGCTCCGCCTATTCTTTCGATTGACTTATACCAGATGACAGAAGCCAGGACGAGGGCCAGTAGAGCCGAGTAAAGGACCCCGAGCCATCCGCCTAAGGAAACACGGCTAAAGTCTGTTTGCACAAGATGTTTCCAGCTGAATGGCAGGTAAAAGGTGGTACCCAGAATGTTGGTCAGAGCGGCCATTTTGAGCGGCGACATATTTTTAAGCGCTGGCCGGGCATAAATTGTATATAAAGCCCACATCAGACCTGATAAAATTATAAAAAAGATACCCGAAACTTCCGATCCCCTAAAGTCAGTTCCATCAGGACGTCCTAGGATAACAGCATAAAGGCCCCCTACCGATAGCAAAATACCCAGCCAGCCAACTGGCCGCAGGCGCTCAAAACCGAGCACAGCACTCAGCAGAGCAATTAAAACCGGCGTCATGGCATTACTCATGGAGACAAGAGAGGCTGACGTCCGGCTCAGACCGGTTATGAAAAAGATCTGATAAAAAGTAATCCCGATTAGAGACAGTAATATTACCCGGGGTAGATCCTTGCGCTTGATTCTAAAGCCTTCTCCGCTTCTCCAGAGAATAAAGGCATAGATGGTGGATGAGATTAAAAATCTGGTCAGATTAAAGGCATGTGGAGTAAGCTGCGAAAAAGAAACCTTGATGACCGGCACATTGGCTCCCCAGATGATGGTGGTCAAAATCATCAGGAGATCAGTCAGACCAAAGGCCACCGGCTGGTCAACAGACTCGAGTTTTCTGCTGACCTGGTCTTCATCGGAAAGAGTCAGAGCTCTGATGGCCTCGTGGGTAGGAGGTAAAGTCTGGTCGGCAGGAAAGGAACCAGCTGCACTCGTTGATTCTAATCCTGTGTCGATACAGGCTGACGCTGGCTGGATTTCGGTTTTCTGGTTGTGTTTATAAAAATCCTTATTTTTCATATTCTCTTCTTTTTGTTTTTGCTGACAGATCAGACCGCTCTTACTCCCCGCGTGGATAGCGAGCTTCGACAGTCGAGCTTAATCCGCCTCGCGGCATAAACTCCCCCCTGACCAGAGCTTTTTTCGGCTGACAGGTTTTAACCACATCTTCCAGAATGCGGTTCACAGCATTTTCATAAAAAATACCCAGATTCCGATAAGCAAGAATATACATCTTAAGCGACTTTAGCTCGATAACCTTTTTGTCTGGAATATACCAGATAGTAATTATGCCAAAATCAGGCAGGCCGGTTTTGGGGCAAACCGAAGTATATTCAGGAATTTCAATCGTAATTTCATAATCAGGAAACTGATTGGGAAAAGTTTCTATGGCTGGCAACTTGGCTTTAAGCCCCGCTCTGGCTTCTTTTTCGCCATATTTTCCAGATGTTATTTTCTTTTTTTCTGGCATGGCCTTTCTCGTTTTCATCCTGTGATCTTAAGAATCCTGCTTTTAATCTTATATTAATTTTATAAATGATAGCCCAAAAGCTCCCCGGCAGCAAGAAATGACCCTTATTCAGCCTGGCAGATGTTATCCAGCTGGAATTGAGGAGTGATGAAGCGCCTTCCCCCGTGGTTTGGAGGTTTAATCCTGGCTGGCAGTTTTTACTCTAACCAGAGGCCAGCCCTTCTTTTCTTGAAGATGGAAGAGACCGGCTCCATAGTCTATTTTCAGGAACTTTCTCATAATTTTATATATAATATCTTCGTTTGATAAATATTTAGGGGATACCCGCAGCTAATTATGAGTCTGATTACTCTTTTCCCGCCTGAGGAGCCCAGGGCCAAGAGGTCATGCGGGCAGAGAATCCAGAAGGGCTGGTTAGTTATCAAACAGACAGCCAGCGGATTTTCCGGAGCTTTGCTTCTTTCCACTGCCTTCCATTTATTCTTAGCTTTTCTTCTGACGGTGACGGCTGTGGCTTATTATCCTCGTTCAGTGGCGGGCAATGGCGAGGCGGGGTCTTCAGGCGGCCAACCTGCAGTGGGCAGCGATTTTGAACTTTTTGCCCGCGCCGTTGACGAGCTCAACAAAGAAATAGGGCTCGACAAGCAGCTGGCCAGATTGATGGAAGAACTTGAAGAAAAGAAACTGCCGGAATTAGCTCAAAACATTCTGATTATGGATGACCGCATGACCGAGAAGGAAAAGGCCATTGAGACCTGGAGAAAGATAGAAAAACCATACAGAACATATTCCATCAAAAACCTGCTCGACGTTATCAATCAGACCCCCTCCGCCAGGCTCTACGATGAAATTGAGCTGGAGCTTAATTACCAGTCAGCTAAAAACAGCAGGTTTCTCTACCGGCGGCAGGTCCAGTTCGATAAGTGGGCCCGCCGCCAGAAGTCCATATAAAAGGTGGGTTGACCTATGGAAAGAAGACTGAAATTTCCAACTG
>ENA-UPTA01000796-UPTA01000796.1-activated-sludge-metagenome-genome-assembly--contig:-NODE-796-length-36385-cov-10.445857_pt1 | contig 36385 bp, 34 predicted proteins | sample MGYA00238184_ERZ773361 | MGnify/ENA primary metagenome ERZ773361 (study PRJEB29100, sample SAMN05720205) | activated sludge metagenome | isolation source: anaerobic digester from wastewater... | reverse complement strand
TTGGTGGTGAAAGAGGGACTTGAACCCTCGACCCCAGGATTATGAATCCTGTGCTCTAACCAGCTGAGCTACATCACCATTTAAACCGATAAACCGAGCCGCGCATTATAGGGTTTTGGCGGCTTGATGTCAAAGTAAAAAGGCCAATTTATACATTGAATCTAAAGTGCATCACATCGCCATCCTGCACGATGTATTCCTTGCCTTCCAGCCGCATTTTGCCGGCTTCTTGCGCGCCTTTTTCGCCTTTGTTTTTGACATATTCGTCATAGGCAATCACTTCTGCGCGAATAAAGCCGCGTTCAAAATCGGTGTGAATCACGCCTGCGGCTTGCGGCGCGGTGGCGCCTTTTTTCACTGTCCAGGCGCGTACTTCCTGCACACCGGCGGTAAAGTAGGTTTGCAGGCCAAGCAGATCATAAGCTGCGCGAATCACGCGGTTAAGACCTGGCTCGCTTAAGCCAAGTTCCTCCAGGAATAGTGCCTTGTCTTCATCTTCCAGCTCGGAGATTTCGGCCTCGATTTTGGCGCAGATGGCGACGACGGGCGCATGCTCTGCTTTGCCCAGGGCGATGACTTTATCCAGCAATGGGTTGTTTTCAAAGCCTTTTTCGTCCACGTTGGCTAGGTACATTACTGGCTTGACGGTAATGAGGCATAAAGGCTTAATCAGTTGCAGTTGGTCGGCATCCAGCCCGAGCGTACGCACTTGTGCGCCAGTATCGAGGTGTTTTTGCACACGCTCAAGCACCGCACACAAGGCGATAGCGTCTTTGTCACCTGATTTGGCTTTTTTACCTTCGCGCGCCAGTGTTTTCTCCACGGTTTCCATGTCAGCCAGCGCCAACTCGGTGTTAATCACTTCAATATCGGCCAGCGGGTCTACCTTGCCGGCCACGTGTACCACGTTGCCATCGTCAAAGCAGCGCACCACGTGCGCAATCGCGTCTGTCTCGCGGATGTTTGCGAGAAACTTGTTGCCCAGGCCTTCACCTTTGGATGCGCCAGCCACCAGGCCCGCAATATCGACGAATTCCACAATGGCGGGCTGCACACGCTGCGGTTTGACGATGTCAATCAAGGGCTGCAGGCGCGGGTCTGGCACTTCCACGATGCCAACGTTGGGTTCGATAGTGCAGAAAGGATAGTTTTCTGCCGCGATGCCCGCTTTGGTGATGGCGTTGAATAGGGTTGATTTGCCAACATTGGGTAGACCTACGATTCCACACTTCATATACTTCCAATCATCTTTTACGCAATTTCTGCGTTGTTCTCAGTTTTCGGCGATTCGCCGTACTATTTGTACTGTCTCATCGCCTCAAACTTTAACGCCTTGACCTTGCGCAAAATCTGAATGGAATTACAGTTTGTTAAAATTATTTGGTATGCAATTTTAACATGGCGGCTTCCATGTTGCCTGAAACAATCTCGGATAGCACGCCAGAAGCCGCATGGATACTGGCTTCCAGAGCATCGTTTTCTTCTCGGGTAGGGGCTTTTAGCACGAAGTTCACCACTTCGTTCTTGTTGCCGGGATGGCCGATACCCAAGCGCAGGCGCCAGTAATCCGGCGTGCCCAGCGCAGAGTGGATATCCCTCAGGCCGTTGTGTCCGCCATGTCCTCCGCCGAATTTCAGCTTGGCGGTACCAGGTTGCAGGTCCAGTTCATCGTGTGCAACCAGAATCTCGGCTGGCGAAATCTTGTAGTAATTAGCGATGGCTGCGACGGCCTTGCCGCTGGCATTCATGAAGGTGCCGGGTTTCAGCAGCCAGACATCACTATTCAGCTTGGCTACTTCACCAAAGAATTTGGCTTCCGGTTTAAAGGCGATGTTGTTTTGGCGCGCGAGTGAATCCACCCACCAAAAGCCCGCATTGTGGCGCGTGTCTGCGTATTTCTCACCCGGATTTCCCAAGCCAACCAGTAATCGGATACCCATGTTAATTGCTATGACAATAAAAAAACGCGCACTGTTTTAAGTCAGTGCGCGTTGTTTGCATTGCTTTTGCCTTATTCTGCGGCTGGTGCTTCACCAGCAGCTTCTTCTGAAGCTGAGCCGCGTGTTTTGGCGATAGAAGCGACAGTTGCATCATTGCCGTGTGCCAATTGTACGAACTCCACGCCTTTTGGCAGTGCAATTTGTGACAAGTGGATGGAGTGACCCATTTCCAGTTTGGAAAGGTCAACTTCAATAAACTCTGGCAAATCTTTTGGCAAGCAGCTTACGTCTGCTTCCGTTGCGATGTGCGCTACGATACCACCGCCCAGTTTCACGCCAGGTGCAACGTCGGCATTCACAAAGTGGAATGGCACTTTCACATGGATTTTCTCGGACGCGGAAACGCGTTGAAAATCGATATGCAACAAGGTGTTGCGTACTGGATGCAATTGATAGTCACGCAACAGCACGGTCTCTTTCTTGCCGTCCAGATCCAAGTTCAACACGGAAGAGTGGAACGCTTCGTGGCGAAACTCTAGTGCCAAGGGTTTATGTTGCAAACTGATGTTCACGGCTGGTTTATCACCACCGTACACCACACCTGGCACCATGCCAGCGCGACGCAGGCGGCGGCTCGCACCCGTACCTTGCTCGTCACGTTTGACTGCTTTGATTTCGATACTCATTTGAAACTCCTAAATTTACTGCTTACTACACAAAAATCCACAAGCCGCGACCAGCTTGTGGCATGAAACTTAATCAATGAACAATGATGAAACCGAATCCTCGCAACTGATGCGACGGATAGTTTCCGCAAGCAAGCTTGCTGTACTTAACTGGCGTATCTTCTTGCAATTCTTGGATGATTCCTGCAATGGAATGGTGTTGGTCACAACTACTTCATCCAGCTCAGATGCGGCGATACGCTCTGCTGCGCCACCAGAGAAAATCGGGTGCGTGGCATAGGCCACTACTTTTACTGCGCCTCGCTCTTTCAATGCGGCTGCAGCTTCACACAGGGTGTTAGCGGTATCCACCATATCATCCATGATGACGCAAGTGCGGCCAGCTACATCGCCGATGATGTTCATGACTTTAGCGACATTTGGCTTCGGACGGCGTTTGTCGATGATTGCCAGATCAGCCCCCAGCACTTTGGCGCCGGCACGGGCACGCACTACGCCGCCCACATCTGGCGAAACCACGACCAAGTCTGGGTAATTCTTTTCCTGCAAATCTTTTACTAGTATCGGCGTGGCGTAGATGTTATCGACAGGAATATCAAAGAAGCCCTGAATCTGGTCGGAGTGCAAATCCATCGTCAGCAAGCGGTTAACCCCAACGCTGGTGAGCATATTGGCAACGACTTTAGCGGTAATCGCCACGCGCGCAGAACGAGGGCGGCGATCTTGACGGGAATAACCGAAGTAGGGGATGGCCGCGGTAATGCGTGCAGCCGATGAGCGGCGCAAGGCGTCCACCATCACCATGACTTCCATCAGGTTGTCATTGGTAGGGTGGCTGGTGGATTGCAGTACGAACACATCTTTGCCGCGCACATTTTCCAGCAACTCCAGCATCACTTCGCCATCGGAGAAACGACCAACATCGGCACGGCCTAGCTCGATACCGAGATGTTGGGCAACTTCCTGCGCCAGGGCTGGGTTAGCGTTGCCGGTAAACACCATCATATTGTCGTTGATGTGCACTTGCATCCTCTACGCATTAAAAAATAAAAGCGTGTAAACCAGATTATCTACACGCTTGTTGTTTAATTAAAGCTTGGCTGGGGAGGTAGGGATCGAACCTACGAATGCCGGAATCAAAATCCGGTGCCTTACCACTTGGCGACTCCCCAATATCGTTTTTCAATCTGCAGCGTAATCCAGCAAAGGATGTTGACTTAAGCTCTTGGCAACGAAGCCGGTTGTATTCACTGGCCTTTTTGCGAGAATCTCATTTGCCAACTGTTGCGAGTCTACTGCTGCAAACACAGAAGCACCGGAGCCACTCATGCGCGCTTCACCAAACTGATTCAGCCACTCGAGGGTAGATGCTACTGCGGGAAATTCATTACATACTACAGTTTCAAGGTCGTTTTTGAAACAATCGCGAAACGCACCGTTTGAAAAGTCCGCTATTTTCAATGGTTTCGTGTTTCTTGTCAATGTCGGATGCGCAAAAACTTCTGCTGTTGCCACATGTATTTGAGGCGTCAGCACCACAAAATAGCGCTCAGGCAAATCGATTGCTGTCAAAACCTCGCCTACGCCTTCTGCCCAAGCATTGCGGCCAAACACAAATACGGGCACATCAGCTCCGAGTGTGAGCCCTATTTTCATCAACTCGGCGCGGCTCAAATTAAGCTCCCATAGCCTGTTCAGCGCGAGCAATACAGTAGCCGCGTCCGAGCTGCCACCACCCAGGCCGCCACCCATCGGGATGCGCTTCTCTAAGGCGATTTCCACGCCTAGCTGGCAGTTCGTGGCCTTTTGCAGTGCACTTGCTGCACGCACACACAAATCTTGCTGCGTCGGCACCCCTACTACGTCTTTGATACGCAATATCTGATTGTCAGTGCGTATTTTGAGATAGACCGTGTCACTGAAATCCAGCAGCTGAAATACGCTCTGCAAAGTGTGGTAGCCGTCAGCACGTCGACCGGTGACATGCAGAAACAGGTTGATTTTTGCTGGGGCGGGAAAGGCTTGCATGCTATGAATTTTATCATGCCGCTCTCACGCGCGTTCATTATGAAAAGATATGCCCTAGAAACCAATCTGGGTGTGCCTTCCAGTCTGGTATTGGCAATAATGAAAGGAATCGGACTTATTGCGGCTGCCAGTTTTCCACTATCAGCTTCAGATTAACCTTTTCGCTTTTCAGGTAAACCTTGTCTGGCAACGCGACATCATTGACCAGGTTATAGCTGGGGAATTCGATATCCCAGCCGTCCTGTTTTAGCGTGGCGATTCGGCCTTCGGTGTCCCAGGTGCTAGCAATGATCGGGCTATCGGTCGGGCGTCCCAAAGCCCAATCGCTCAGTCCTTTGAGCGGCAGTCGCCAGCCCAAAGTTGCTTCAGTCAGGCTCTCCGCGTCTGGAGCAGCGACGATGGTGCCTTTCTGGTCTGTCAGCGTCACTTGTTGTGAGGTCTTGATGATATCTGCAACTTTTCCTCCAAGTGGCGAAAAAACCTGAATCTGGTCATCCAATGCTTGATGTCGCCAGTCGATTCCGCCTGAGAACCCCTGTTTTTGCGTGACGACGCCAAGCCGGCCTTTGAGCGAAAAACTTTGTATGGCCTTGATTTTTGCCTGATGGTAAATGGCTGCCTGTGGAATCTGTGACGTAGCAGGCTGAGGCGCTTGCGTGGCACAGCCTGCTAGCACGAGCGTGCAAATCAAGCCAAGATGACGCAGCACAGGATGATCTGATATGCGCAACGCTAGCTCAGTCTAGGATTTGAAGCGGTTGCTGGTGGCTATCAGCACTTCGTTGTTTGGATTGGCTTCCAGCGCGTTCGCCCAAATCTTGCGGGCTTCTTCCTGCTGGCCCAACTTCCACAATACCTCGCCCAGATGGGCTGCAATTTCGGGGTCAGCTTGAATGTTGTAGGCTTCACGCAGATATTTTGCTGCATCGTTAAAGTTGCCAAGTCGATAATGTACCCAGCCAAGGCTATCCAGTATGTAATGATCGCCAGGCTGCAGCTTGAGTGCAGTCTCAATCAGATTTTTGGCTTCCTGAAGCTTAATGCCGCGATCCGCGAAAGAATAGCCTAATGCATTGTATGCAGAGGCATAGTCCGGTTTCAGCTTGATGAGTCGATACAGCTCCGATTCCATCACGCTGAGTTGTCCAGTGCGCTCGGCCGCCATCGCGTAGTCATAGATAAGTTCTGCAGTATCGGGCATATTGGCTACGGCTTTTTGCAGGAGCTCATAGGCCTCTTTGTCACGCTTGGCTTGTGTCAGCAAGCTAGCCTCAGCCTGAATCACAGTGACCTGTTGCTCAGTTGTCAAATTATCGACTTCATCCAGCATGGTGATAGCGGCATCCACCCCTTTGGTGCGAGAGATTACATTTGCAGCTGAGAGACGGCCTTCCAGATAGTGATTGCCTACGATCACCTTGTCATACCAGTTTAGTGCTTGCTGATCATTTTTCTGTTTTTCCGCGCTACGGCCAAGGTAGATGTATAATTGTTCGGAATCCTTGAAGCCTTTATCCAAAGCCATTTGCAAATATTTATCTGCCATGCTGGTTTCATTCGATTCCAGCGCAAGCAAGCCCGCAACTGCGCTGATATCCGGATTTCCATCCGAGACCTCAACTAGTTTTACAAATTCTGGTTTAGCTTCCGTGTAGCGCTTATGGCTGACTAACAACTTTGCATAGCTAAGACGCACTTCATTCGCTTTTGGATATTTCGCCAGGAACTGCTGATAGTAGGTAATTGCTTTGTCTGGTGAGTTCTTTTGCAGAATCTGGCCTTGCATCTGTGCAGCTACTTCCCAGCCAGGACGCAGTTTATCGGCAGTGTCGAGAGCTTTTTTGGCGGCCTCGCTATCTTCGGCAAGCCAGGCAGACTGAGCGATTGCAAAATAGGCTTCCGGCAATTTAGGATAAGGTTTCGCAAGCTCTTTCACCGTGTCGAATACTTCCCCCTTATCTTTTTGTTGTGAGAGCAAACTTGTCAGATACAGAAAGCCATGGGCACGTGTATCTTCTTTGGCGAGCAGTTTCTTGATGTGCGGCTTGGCTTCTTTCAAGTTGCCGCTGCTCACTAGCAATTGACTAGCAGCTTGATGTGCTTCCGTCGAATCGGGGGAGAGTTCAGCCCATAGTTTGACTGCCTGCAAAGCGATGCCAGGCTGTTGCGCAAATACTGCCGCGCGCGCTGCACGCTCTGCTACACGAGGGTCGCGCGTTTTTTTCGCCAAGTCGAGAAACAGGCGGCTGGATAAAATGGGGTCGCCACGTTGTCCGGCGACTTCACCTAAAAGATATTGATAGATATATTCAGGCTTGACGCTGCCGCTAGCCGGCGCCTTGGCATGTTCGGCATAAGCTGGTATGGCGTTACAAGCCAGCATGGTGGCGATGTAAACAGCGACTTTTTTGATATTTGGCAATGCGTTGTTCATACTTTTTTGTACTGTCCCAAAAGGTCTCAAAACGTTTAGTCCGTGACAGTTCCCGCAAGTTCATCCATAATTAAAGGTTGGATAATAATTAGCTGTGTTCTGATGTATGACTATAGCTTTTTGCAAGAAACTTATCCATAAATTTTGATTCGAACGATGCCTGAGGCATGAAGGTTTAAAAGAGAACAATTTTCTATGAGCAATATTACAGTCGAAGCCATAGAGCTTACGCGCTTGTACGGCGGGCGTGCCGCAGTGAGTGACGTCAGTTTCAACCTGAAAAAAGGTGAGGTGCTTGGTTTTTTGGGACCTAATGGCGCTGGAAAATCTACCACGATGAAAATGCTGACGGGCAACCTGGCACCAAGCGCGGGTAGCGTCAAGATTTGCGGCATTGATATGATTGAAAACCCCAAGGAAGCTAAAGCGCTGATTGGCTATCTACCAGAGATGCGTCCGCTCTACAAAGAACTGACTGTGGATGAATACCTAACGATAGCGGCAAGGTTGCATAAATTAAGCGGCAAGCACATCAAAAAGGCAGTAGATAATGCCAAAGCGCGTTGTGGTTTAAGCCACATGAGCAAGCGTTTAATTGAGAACTTGTCAAACGGTTACCAGCAACGAGTGGGTATTGCACAGGCTATCATCCATAGCCCAATGGTGGTGATTCTGGATGAACCTACTGTAGGGTTAGATCCAATACAGATTCGCGATATCCGCGCACTTATCAAAGAAATCGGCAATGAACATAGTGTGATTCTTTCGACACATATTTTGCCAGAGGTTGAGATGGTGTGTGATCACGTACAAATCATTGATAAAGGCAGGCTGGTATTCAACGGCGGAATCGATGTGCTCAAGCGGACCCGCATCGGTAACAAGTTGCTGGTTGGGTTCAATGGGATTCCTCAAATAGAGGATCTGCTCGCAATCCAAGGTGTTACCGAGGTGGAGCAGTTGGAGGGCGGCATGATGCGCGTACGTTTTGCCGAGGGTGAAAATCCTAGTCGGTCAATTGTCGAAACGTCGGTCAGGAAAGGCTGGGAGCTATATCAGATCGCACCTGACCAAACCAGTCTGGAAGATGTATTCGTACAGCTCACTTATCATGACGCTGGTGCTGAATTGGCAGCGGCATAAGGATTTGAAATGATATTCAATATAGCTAGAAAAGAACTCAAAAGCATGTTTGCCTCGCCTATGGGGTGGATTATCTTGGCGCTGCTGATGTTTGCATTTGGTACCTATTACCTTAACGGGGTGAACGATTACTTTGAAGTGATGTCAGGGGCGATTCGCCCAGCTGAACGTTATGGCGTGACACAATTTGTTGGTCAGACGGTTTATGGCCTGGCATCTTTCATCATGCTTTTCGCTGTCCCGCTGCTGTCCATGCGGCTCATCTCGGAAGAACGTCGCAGCCAGACCTTGCCATTTTTGTTCAGTGCGCCGCTCTCGCTAACTGAGATTGTGATTGGCAAATTCGTTGGGTTGCTAACGTTTTTGAGCATCCTTATTTTGTATATCGCACTGATGCTGTCTACCCTGAACATTTGGTCCGATATCGATTTTGGCTATATTGTTGCCAACTCACTTGGCCTGCTTCTTCTGGTGGCGAGTTTTTCAGCTTTGGGGCTCTATTTTTCCAGCTTGACTTCACAGCCGGTAGTGGCGGCGATTCTGAGCTTTATTGCCTTATTTGCGCTGATGATATTAGACCGATTTTTTGCCGGAGACCCTAGCAACACGATGGCACAACTGTCATTGATGAAGCATTTTCAATCTTTTGCCGGTGGGCTAATAGACAGCGGGGACATCGCATATTTTGTTTTATTCATTATTACATTTTTGGTTCTAACGATTCGTCGCTTGGACGCAGACCGTTTAAGAGGCTAATTGGACATATCGTATGAAAATCAATCGTAACTTAAGACTGCAAATGCTGGCACAAAGCTGGATTTTTGTAATCCTGTTTTTGTTGCTGGTAATTATAATTGGCTTCCTGACGAGCCAATACCGTATCGCAAAGGACATTACCCAGGCAAACCGCAATATCCTGACCCAAGGTAGCGTTGATATCCTTAAGCAAATGAAAGACCCAGTAAATATTACGGTTTTTGCAAGTAATGACGATGCAAGCCGCGGCGACACTTTCAGAAAGGGCATGATAGATTTTATCGCGCGTTACCAGCGCGAGAAAAAGGATATCAAGATTAAATTCGTCAATCCTTCGGAGGAACCCAAGCTTGCACAGGAGGCGGGAATCAAGGTGGATGGAGAGGTGGTGGTCGAATACAACAAGCGAACAGAGCATATCACACCGCCCTTTGCTGAGCAGGAAATGACCAATCTTCTGGTGCGTCTGTCTCGTACTAATACAAAACCAATCATGTTTCTGGATGGTCATGGCGAGCGGCACATGCAAGGCATGAAGAACCACGACCTAGGAGAGTTTAGCAAGGTGTTGGAATCCAAGGGGTTCAAGTTTGCAAACCCTGATTTAACCATTGCCCAAGCAGTGCCCAGTAATGGGGCTATGCTGGTCATTGCGAGTCCGCAGGTCGATTTGAGCGATGTCGAGGCAAAGAAGATCAAAGCCTATATCGAGGCGGGCGGCAATGTGCTGTGGTTGCTGGATGACGACAATATGCATGGTTTAAAAGAAGTTGCAGACTACTTGGGTGTCAAGGTTTCACCGGGCATAGCAGTGGATATGACAGCTGCACAATATGGTGCAGATGCTAAAGTAGCTTTTGCAAGCGCTTATGGCGATCATCCTATCACCCGTACTTTCCAGTTGCGTACTCTTTTCCCAGAGGCGCATGAAGTTGATGGGCAGGCATCGTATGAGCTTGGCTGGAAGGTAGCCCGCTTGGTGGATGTCGCACCAAATGGCTGGCTCGAATCAGATAAACTTGTCGATGGTGGCAAGGGTCAGAAAGCTGTTTTTGACGAGAAGAAAGATAAACGCGGCCCCATCAACGTCGGCATCGCCTTGGAGCGAGTGTATGGCAAAAAGGGGCAGCGTGTGGTTGTGATGGGTAATGCCAACTTTCTGTCCAATACCTTTATCACGAATGGCGGCAATCTGGATTTTGGCATCAATATTATTAACTGGCTCGCCGGGGATGACACGTTAATTACGATTCAACCGATGCCGCTGAAAGATATCAACGTAACGATTCCGAGCACTGACCAAGGGCGTGCGATTGCATGGATGGTGTTTCATGGATTTCAATACTTTATTCCGGTCGGCTTTTTTGTCGCTGGTTTCTGGTTATGGTGGAAGCGCAGAAAAGCTTAGTGAGTGAGTTATGAAGCAGAGATGGGTACTCAATTTAATAATGCTAGCTCTAGTTGCGGGCTTGGTGGCTTTTCTGTATCTGCGCCCTGAAGCGAATACAGAAACTAAGCAGTATGAGCTGTCACAGCTTAAGCTAGCTGACTTTTCACAGATAAAAGTGGAGTTTCCTGCGCGAGCACCAACTACCTTTGAGAAAGTTGATGGTTTGTGGCGTATGACCGCACCTTACAAAGCGCGCGCTGACCAGATTTCTGTGAGCCGCATATTGGCAATTATCGCAGCAAAAAGTAAGGATAAATTACCTACAACCGACTTGGCCAAGTATGGTTTGGATAATCCGCAAGTCAGGCTCAAGCTGACAAATGCGGGAGGCGAGCAAGTCTTCGTTTTTGGAACATTCAATCCTGTGACAGAAGAACAATATGTGGCTTATCAGGATGCCGTCTATCTGTTGCCTGGCAGTTATTCTGAAGCGGCAGCGACCCAGCCTATGGAGATGATAGACAAGGCGCCACTGGCACCATCGGAAGCTAAACAAATTTCAGGCTTTTCATTTTCCAAACTGGAACAATGGGAGGAGCTGGGCGGCTTGGATGTACAGCTGGAAAATGGTCAGTGGAAAGTCAGCCTGGCTAAAGCCAAACCTACTCAAAACGAATTGAATGAATGGTTGGATAACCTTTGGGTACATGCTGCCGCCAGTTCAGTAGAGCTCTATAAACCGGATAGGAAAACGGCTTACCCGAGCTTTGAAGTCATCCTGAGAGATGGCAAAAAAGTGCATTTCGACAAGATACAGGAAGCGCCAGAACTATATCTTGCCCGGCCTGACGAAGGTATAGTCTATCGCTTCCCGAACGATGTTGGATTCAGTATGTTGAATCCACCACTCAATCTCAAATAGGGATGCCTGAACTCCCTGAGGTTGAAATCACGCGGCGCGGTTTGATCCCGCTTGTTGGGCAAACTGTCAAAGAGGTCCTTATTCGTAATGCCAACATGCGCTGGCCTATTCCAGCGCATCTGCCAGTCACGCTTGCGCATCAGCAAATCAAAAGTCTGGAAAGACGTGCCAAATATATCTTGGTCAAGTTCGATGCAGGGACACTATTGCTGCATTTAGGCATGTCTGGGCGGATTTGCCTGCTGGATAGAAACTATCCGCCTGAAAAGCACGATCATTTCGATATCTTGTTTGATTCCGGCCATCTGATGCGGCTACGTGACCCGCGCCGGTTTGGGGCAGTCTTGTGGACAGCTAATTCGCCGGAATCGCATATGCTGATTAGCAATTTAGGGCCGGAGCCACTTAGTGATTCATTCGATGCCAATTATCTGCACATGCAGTTGGCTTCACGGGATGCGGCTATCAAGGTGGCTATCATGGATAGCCATCTTGTGGTGGGGGTAGGGAATATCTATGCGAGCGAGTCTTTGTTTCGCGCCAAGATTCATCCACAGATGCCTGCTAAGGATTTAAGTGAGACAGCGTGTCAGCGTTTGGTGAACGCAATCAAGCAAACCCTGCAGGATGCATTGGCGGCAGGGGGCAGTAGCTTACGGGATTTTTTTGGGGCAGACGGGAATCCTGGATATTTCCAACAGGATTACTTTGTCTATGGCCGCGCCGGCCAGCCTTGTAAAGTATGTGGGCAGCAAATCAGAAATATACGTTTGGGTCAGCGATCCACGTTTTATTGTGACCAATGCCAAAAGCTCTAAATTAACTGATGTGATGTTCTGAAGATGCATGGCGATGCAGGTAGCTTTGGTCATGGGGGATATCGTGCCTGCCTACCCATTGTGGCAACAGGGAACCCGCAATCATGCCGACCATACTGACGCCAAGCCCAATCATTTGTGGCGGTATCAGGCTTTCATCGCCAACGAGCGTCTCCACCAGCACCCAAGTGCTGATTCCACCGATAATGGCGGCAAGCGCGCCTTGGCTGGTAGCACGCTTCCAGAACGCACCGAATAGCAGCGGCACGAATGCCCCTGCGAGCGTGATTTTGTAGGCACTTTCCACCATACCGAAAATGGAGTTTTCCGAGTTTAGCGCATAAAGCAATACCATTACTGCAAAGCTTACCAAGCAAATGCGCATCACCCTCAGGAATACATGATCGGTCATATGCGGCATAAAGCCTTTTACGATATTCTCAGCAAACGTTACCGAAGGCGCAAGCAATGTGGCAGATGAGCAACTCATGATGGCAGATAGCACCGCTCCAAAGAAAATAATCTGCGCAAACAATGGCATGCGCTCCAGTACCAGTGTTGGCAAGACGCGCTGCGAGTCATCTACCACCAGCTTGCTAAATACACCAGGGTCAACCAGTGTGGCGGCATAGGCGATGAACATCGGCACAAAAGTGAAACAGAAATAGATGGAAGCTCCCAGAATGCTGCCCCACAATGCAATCTTGGCGGATTTCGCTGATGTGATGCGCTGAAACACATCCTGTTGCGGGATGCTGCCTAGCATCATGGTCATCCACGTGCCGATAAAAGTAATCCATGCCCAGATATCGCCCTTAGGCCAAAAGTCTAGCTTGCCAGCCTGTCGTGCATGCTCGATGACTGGTGCGACCCCGCCGGTCATGCCCGATACCGTGTAACCGATGAATAGCAGACCGCCAATTACGACAATCATCTGTACAAAATCCAGCACTGCAACGGATAGCATGCCGCCTAGCGTGGTGTAAGTGAGCACGATGGCCATGCCCAGTATCATGCCCCCTTGTTCACTGATGGCGCCTTCCGTGATCATGTTGAATATAAGTCCCAATGCCTTGATCTGCGCCGCAACCCAGCCCATGTAGGAAATCACGATTGCAACAGTAGTGAGTATTTCGACGGAGCGGTTGTAGCGCATGCGGTAAAAATCGCCCAGCGTGATAATGTTGAGCTTGTAGAGCATGCTGGAGAAGAAAATGCCGGCCAGGATCAGGCACATGCTGGAGCCGAATGGGTCTGCCACCACTCCATGAACACCTTCCTGTACAAAAGTGGCAGACACGCCAAACACTGCTTCTGCTCCGAACCAGGTTGCAAATACAGTGGCAGTCACTACAGGTAGAGGCAGGTGGCGACCAGCGACTGCGTAGTCTTTGGTGTTGTGGACACGGGTGGCGGCGATAAGGCCAATGCCAATGGAAACTAACAGGTAGCCCACAACAAACCAAATCAGCACGCTTATTTCCCCTTAAAAACAGCCCGGAATCAAAGACATGAGCATAACAGACGGTCTGCGCCAAATCAATCTAAGGGTGTTGATTCATATAGAGAATTGTTCTTTGAAAAATCACTTGTATCCATGCAGAATTGAATTGCAGGAATAAATAACATTCATAAACTACAAAGGGGGGATTTATCATGCCGCTGAATACTTTTCTAAAGATACACGCCATTATTGCGCTGATATTTGGGCTTGGTTTTTTGTTTGTGCCCGCGACGATTCTGTCATTTTATACGGATGTGGAACTGAATGAAGCGGGCACTTTTATGTCGCGTTTGTTTGCTAGTGCGATACTGACTTATGCTGCAGTACTATGGTTCGCTAGCTATACACTCGATTCAGAAGCCAAGCGTGCGATCGTTAAAGGGTTTTTTCTAACGATGCTGGTTGGCCTTGCGGTTACGTTGCATTTTCAGCTGACTGGGCCAATTAATGCACTGGGTTGGTCTACAGTGGCGTTGTACGCATTTTTGGCGTTCAGCTATTGGCGCTATTCGAACGTCAAATGAGTTACACAGATGGTAAAACGGGGCTGTTCAGCCCCGTTTTTATTCTTCGCGCGTCCAGATTTGCGAGCGGCCTAGCAGTGAGATGCCAATAAAGCCGCGTACTTCCAGTTTCTTACCGTCTTCGGAGAGCTTCATTTTGCATTTGTAAACCTTGCCGTTATCCGGGTCAAGGATGTTTCCACCTTCATATAGGTTGGGTTGACTCTCTTTCAGGCCTTTGGCGATGGTCATGCCGATGATTTTTTGATTTTTGCGCTCGTCAGTGCATTTGTCGCATACTTTATCGCCAGTGTCGGTAGGCAGCAAACCTTTTTCCACAATAGCCTTGTATTCGCCATCCTCTTCCACGATGCGAATCAATGAGCGTGGTTTATTCGTTTTGTCATCGATGCTTTTCCATAAGCCTGCGGCTGTGGCGGCCGATGCCAAATTGGAACAAGTCGCTAAAGCGAATGCTAAAAAAACAGCAATTTTTTTCATGTCAGCTCCCAATGAAAAGATAGGCGCTCAATATAATCTGTAACAGCACCAGCAGCAATATAGTCCATATCAGGCGCCTTTGCCAGCATAATTGTCGTTGCTGAATGTCAATCAGGGACCGCAGCTGAGTAATCGTGGTCATGTCTGATTGATTCTGTGTTTGCTGGCTCAGATATTGATGCAGCAAGCGCGGCATAAGCGGTGCGGTTTTTAAAATGAATGGCAGTTCCTTCTTGAGGGTTTTTGTGATGCTACGCCAGCCCACTTGTTCACTCATCCATCGCTTGAGGAAAGGCTTGGCAGTTTGCCATAGGTCGATATCCGGGTCTAAGTCGCGTCCTAAGCCCTCGATGTTCAGTAATGTTTTTTGCAGCATGACTAGCTGCGGCTGGATATTCACTCCGAACCTGCGCGACATCTGGAACAGGCTCAACAGGGTTCGGCCGAAGGAAATATCTTTTAATGGTTTGTCAAAAATAGGCTCGCAAATCGCCCGGATGGCGGTTTCCAGTTCATCTGCCTTGGTGTCTGGCGGTACCCAGCCAGATTCAATGTGTGCTATGGCCACGTCGCGGTAATCGCGGTTGAAGAATGCCAGGAAATTGCGGGCAAGATAATATTTGTCGTTGTCGTTCAATGTTCCCATGATGCCGAAGTCCAGCGCGATGTAGCGTCCGTCATCGGCCACCTGTATGTTGCCTGGGTGCATGTCTGCGTGAAAGAAGCCATCGCGGAACACTTGTGTAAAGAATATCTCCACGCCATCATGAGCCAGTTTGGTGATGTCGATGCCTTTGGCTCGCAAAACCTCAATCTGGCTGATCGGAGTGCCGTACATGCGTTGCATGACCATGACATCTTTGCGGCAATAATCCCAGTACACTTCCGGGATTAACAGTCGCTTATCGGTGAAGTTTCGCGCGAGCTGACTGCAGTTTGCCGCTTCTAGTGTTAGATCGAGCTCATGTTCAGTATGCCTGGCAAACTCTTCGACGATCTCCTGGGGCTTCAGGCGTTTCCCCTCGCTAGAAACAGCGGCTAGCAGCCACGCCAGCGTGTTTAAAAGACGAATGTCGCGATGAATGACCTTGGCAATGCCTGGACGTAACACTTTGACGGCGACTTGCTTGCCATCGGGTAATTCGGCGAAATGAACTTGTGCCACGGAGGCGCTGGCAATCGGAACTGGATCGAACTTAGGAAAGATGGCATGCAAATTTTGTTCAAACGCTGCTTCAATGCTTGCTTGTACCGCTTTGAAATCGAAAGGCGGTACGCGGTCTTGCAGCTTGGCAAGTTCCTCTGCGATATCGGGCGGTAGTAAATCGCGGCGGGTCGATAACATTTGGCCGAATTTGACGAATATCGGCCCGAGACCTTCTAATGCCTTGCGAAGCCTTATTCCACGCGCCTCTGTGGTAGCCCGCCAAAACATTACGACTTTTATCAGCAGGTGCAGTGGTTTAAATGCTGGACGCTCGGCGATGAATTCATCCAGCCTGTACCATATAAAAACGCCCAAGATATGGATAAGTCGGAAGAGGTGCATTAACGGGGGCTTTCTTGCTGAAGTTTTTGCGAAAGCTTATCTGCCCGCTTCTCTAGCCTGTCGACATCACTGACCAGTGTATCTACACTGGCATTGAAAGTTTCGACCTGGCGTTTTTTAGCCAGCACGGGGATTTCTTCCTGCCAGTATTCGGCGAGCATTTCCGCTAAGTTGGTCAGCTGGTGTTTTATTTCTTTGACCGAGTGTTGAGAGAAGTCACTGATTTTTTGCGCTGGGATATCTCCTATGATTCTGGAAACATCTTCCGCTGCATCCCAGCGCATATGCTGTATCACTTTGGCAAAATCGGCAGCCAAATGCGTGTCCCCCTCTATCCGAATTTGCTGTCTGGCAGCCTCGTCTTTGGCCAGTAAGCGAATTGCCAAGCTGGGGGGTATATGGACAGTGGCATCCGCAAGTGCAGTTTCTCCAGCTACACTCAGGCTGCCGTCCTCTAGCACTTGCAGGGGCATTTTCATGATAGAAAAATCCATGCACAAGGTTTTTCCGGCATAGGTGATCAAATATGGCTTTGCCCAATTGTTTTGTGCGCAGATGTGTTGCATGAGGCTTGTCAATGCAGGTTTCAGCATTTAACCCCTTTGTGCAGGGCAACCACACCAGCGGTCAGATTGTAATAATCCACACGCTCAAAACCGGCGTCCTGCATCATTTGCTTTAATGTCGCTTGATCGGGGTGCATGCGAATGGACTCTGCCAAATAGCGATAACTGGCCTCATCTTTGGCGATGAGTTTTCCCATTAGTGGCAGCAGCTTGAATGAATAAGCGTCGTAGATTTTCTCTAGCGGTTGCCAGACCTTTGAGAACTCCAGAACCAGCAGGCGACCGCCCACTTTGAGCACGCGTTGCATCTCCCTTAGAGCGAGATCTTTGTGCGTCATATTACGCAATCCAAAAGCGACGATTACGCAGTCGAAAGTATTGTCAGGGAAGGGCAGTTTTTCGGCATTGCATTGTGTGGCAGGCACGTTGAGTCCGGCATCAATCATTCGGTCACGTCCTACAGCGAGCATGCTGGCGTTAATGTCGGTCAGGATGACTTTGCCAGTTTCCCCTGTTCTTTGTGAAAACAGTCTGGATAAATCACCGCTGCCACCCGCTATATCCAGTACTTTGTCGCCCGGCTTCACGCCACTGATGTCGACCGCAAAGCGCTTCCATAAACGGTGCATGCCGGCTGACATCACATCGTTCATCACATCATAGCTTTGTGCGACTGAATGGAACACTGCGCCTACTTTTTTTTGTTTTTCTGTCTCGGCAACAGTTTCATAGCCAAAGTGTGTGGTTTTGTTATCAGTCATGCGCTACTCTTTCTTTTGTGACCCGCGGCCTCAAGTTTGGCGATGTAATCCATCCACATTGGCTCGTAGTGAGCAGCCAGATAATAGAGGTAATCCCAAGAATATAAGCCGGTATCATGGCCGTCGCTAAACGCAAGCTTGACCGCATAATTGCCAACAGGTTCGATAGCCACGATATTTACATCTTCCTTGCCGACTTGCAGCACTTCCTGGCCAGCGCCATGACCGCGTACCTCGGCACTTGGGGAGTAGACGCGGAGAAACTCACAACTCAACATGCATTCGGTGCCATTATCAAAGTGAATCTCAAGTAGCTTCGATGCCTGATGCAAGCGAATATCGGTCGGTTGTGGGGTTGCGGCCATGAAATCATTAGATTAAAACGATAAAACGAAATGATAGCAGAAGCGAGGCCGAGACTCATAAACTCGCTGCAAATAGGCAATGCTATTGCCGGTCGTAGCCGTTTGTCGCAAAAAAACGACCACTTGTCAGAAACCACTTAAAATCAGTAACTTAATCTGACTGATTTATTTGAATATTTTTATCCTCGTGATAAAGTATAAGCACCGTAAAAGTAGCCGATTTGGGGATATCAATGGCCGAAAACAAACTAGCAAGCCAGTTTGCAGCTTATTCTGAGTGGAGGAAAGCGCTTGTCGATAGCATTTGTGACTATCGCAGTTGGCTGAACGAGCAGGAGCTTAATGATGCCCAGATCGATCAGCGTATCAGTGGTTTGCTGGAGCGTTTGCGAGAAGACAAATTGAACGTGGCATTTGTGGCTGAGTTTTCCCGCGGTAAATCCGAGTTGATTAACGCGATATTCTTTGCCGATTATGGTCAAAGGTTGCTCCCTTCTAGTGCCGGACGAACAACAATGTGCCCGACAGAGCTTTTGTATGACCCTGCCAAACCCAGTTCATTGCAGCTGCTACCTATCGAGACGCGGGCGATGGATGCAACGACCACAGAATACAAACGCTATCCCGATGAATGGAAGCTGGTCGAGTTCGATGTTAATTCGAATGACAGCATGGCGGCGGCATTCAAGGAAGTCAGCAGCACCAAGAGCGTGACACTTGAGGAGGCTGAGAAATTTGGTCTGTACGATCCCAACAGTGAAGAAGACGCGTTGCACGTCAATAAAGACGGCACGATTGATATCCCATGCTGGCGTTACGCGATGATCAACTTCCCGCATCCATTGCTGGAGCAGGGCTTAGTCATTCTGGATACGCCTGGTTTGAATGCGATTGGTACCGAGCCAGAGCTGACTTTGAACATGTTGCCGAATGCACATGCGGTGTTGTTTATTCTAGCGGCAGACACCGGTGTGACGAAATCCGAAATTGATGTCTGGCGTCAGTACATAAGCGGTACACGCTGGAAGCAAAAAGGCCGCATGGCCGTGTTGAACAAGATTGACGGCTTGTGGGACGAGCTAAAGAATGAGGCCGAGATCGAGAAAGAGATCGCTAAGCAGGTTAAGGTAACCGCTGATTTGTTGGGGTTGGATTCTAAACAGATTTTCCCAACCTCGGCACAAAAAGGATTGTTGGCAAAAGTGAATGGTGATGCCGCGTTGCTGGCGCAAAGCCGCTTGCCCGAGCTGGAAAAAGCTTTGTCAGACGAACTGATCCCTTCGAAGAAAGAGATTGTGCGTGACAACACCAAGAACGAACTAGATGATTTGGTGAACAACTCGAATATGATCTTAGAATCCCGTGTCACTGGTGTGGTCGACCAGCTTGAGGAGCTGCGCGGTTTGCGTGGCAAGAACGAGGATGTAGTTGAGCACATGATGAACAAAGTGAAAGTGGACAAAGAGAACTTTGAAAAAGGTTTACAGCGTTTTCAGGCTTTGCGTAGCGTGTTTTCACAGCAAACTAATAAGCTATTTACCCTGTTAGGGATGGAAGCTTTGAAAATGAAGGTGCACAACACACGAGAAACCATGGTGGCCGCAAGCTTCACCAAACAGATTCGCGATGCGATGGATAGTTTCTTTGTCGAACTGAAATCACGTCTGGTTCAGTCAGACACACAAATAGAAGAAATTAAAAAAATGATGGATGTGATGTATGACAAGTTCGCCAAAGAACATGGCCTGCGCAAATCCGAACCACCCGCATTCTCTACCTTGCGCTATCAGAAAGAGTTGGCCAAGCTGGAGCGTGCGTATAAAGAGCAGTTCAATACTACATTCAACATGATTGCAAATGAGAAGATGACGCTTACAAGCAAATTCTTTGAAACGTTAGCCAGTCGTGTGATTCATGTATATGAGGTGGCTAACCGTGATGTGGAAAACTGGCTCAAGGCAGTGATTGCCCCAATGGAATCGCAAGTGCGCGAACACCAGTTACAACTGCGGCGTCGTCTGGAAAGCATCAAGCGCATTTATAAAGCAACGGATACATTAGAGGATCGTATCAGCGAACTGGAGAATATCGAGAAAAGCATTCGTGCGCAGATTGATGACCTCAAGGTGTTGCGTCAGCATATGGGTAATGCTCTGGCTTTTGATAATGAAAATGCTCAAAAAGCCGCATAGTCTATGTTGTAATAAAAAAAGCCGCAGACATCTGCGGCTTTTTTATGGCTATCATTTAAGCGTTTGCTAAAATTTCACTTTTGATTTTTTGCATAGCTTTCGCTTCGATCTGACGGATGCGTTCTGCAGAAACACCGAATTCTGCTGCCAATTCATGCAAGGTGGCGCTTTCGCCTTCATTTAACCAACGAGCTTCCACTACACGTCTGCTACGACTATCCAAGCTAGCTAGGGCAGCACTGAGCCCAGATGTTTGCAATCTCTCGGTTTGAGCGATTTCCAGTGCGACAGAAGGCTCTGGGCTTTCGTCAGCCAGGTAAGCGATCGGGCTGTATGTTTCTTCACCGTCCTCATCCACGCTTGCATCCAAAGAGATTTCCTGGCCGTTCAAGCGATATTCCATTTCCATCACTTCTTCCGGTTTTACATTCAACTCTTGTGCAATGTGGTTGATTTCTTCTGTATGCAAAGTCTCAGAGCCCTGCTTCATGCTACGCAGATTAAAGAAAAGTTTGCGCTGTGCTTTGGTTGTAGCAGTCTTTACCAAACGCCAATTGCGTACGATGTATTCGTTTATTTCTGCCTTGATCCAGTGCATGGCGAAAGATACCAGGCGCACACCGCGATCTGGGTCGAAGCGTTTCACCGCTTTCATCAAGCCGATGTTACCTTCTTGCACTAGGTCTGCTTGTGGAATGCCGTAGCCAAGATAGCCGCGCGCAATACTTACCACTAAGCGCAAATGGGAAAGAATCAACTTTTGAGCAGCTTCCAAGTCATTATGCTGTTTCAGACGCGTAGCGTACTCATGCTCTTCCTCAGCGGAAAGCACAGGGAAACTTTTGATAACGCGAACGTAATGATCGAAGCTATCAAGCGATGCAATAGACGGAATAGTCAAAGCGTTAATAATTCATCTCCTTTAATGATTAAATATATTTTAGCACTCTTAATTAGAGAGTGCTAGAAGATAAAAGGTTCAAAATAATTGTTAATTGTGGTTTTAATATAAATAAGACACATAGAGTCGGTCTGTGGTTCTTGCTTAGACTATTAGATGGTTTTAGACTTCAATGATAGCGAGGACCTCGCTGAAGCCAGTAGATAGAAAGAGGGTACTTTATGCAACTGCAGTTCTTGGGTGCGACCGGTACGGTGACCGGTTCGAAATATTTACTTCAGAGCGACTCGAAAAACATTCTGGTCGATTGCGGCCTGTTTCAAGGGTTCAAGCAACTCAGACTGCGCAACTGGCGTCCGATGCCTTTTAATCCCAAAGACATTGATGCGGTGCTTTTGACCCATGCCCACATCGATCACAGTGGCTATTTGCCTTTGCTGGTCAAGCATGGGTTCAAGGGGCCGATATACTGCACATCCGGCACCAAGGAGCTTTGTGAGATCTTATTGCTGGACAGTGCAAAACTGCAGGAAGAGGAAGCTGAATACTCGAACAAATACAGCTTTTCCAAGCATAAGCCTGCTCTGCCACTATACACCAGGGATGATGCAGAGCGCAGCTTGCAGCAATTTCATGTGGTGGATTTTTATAAAGAAAAGTCCCTCGGCGGAAAACTGCGGTTTCATTTGCTGCCTGCAGGACATATCCTCGGCGCGGCGATGGTGTATGTCAATAATGAGGAGACTTCCATCTTGTTCTCAGGCGATATCGGCAGGCCCCATGATTTAGTGATGCGTGCACCATCCACAGTCAAGAATGCAGACTACCTCGTTGTCGAATCTACCTATGGTAATCGTACGCATGACCCATCTGATCCACTTGATAAGATCGAGGGAATCATCAATCGCACGATTCAGCGTGGCGGCAAGGTGGTGATTCCTACCTTTGCAGTCGGCCGTGCACAAACCCTTCTTTATTGTATCCATCTGCTGAAGAAACGCCACCTGATTCCGTCAGATCTTCCTGTATACTTAAATAGCCCGATGGCTGAAGAAGCAACGGCGATCTTTGACAATCATCCAGGTGAGTACCGCCTGACGCCGGAGCAATCTGAAGCGATGTGTCGCACGGCACATATCGTCACGAGCGTCGAAGAGTCGAAAAATCTCAATACACGTAAGGGTCCAATGATTATCTTGGCTGGCAGTGGGATGGCTACGGGCGGACGTGTAGTACATCATTTGAAGGAAGTTGCACCTGATGCGCGCAATACCATTTTGTTCTCTGGGTTTCAGGCTGGCGGCACCCGTGGAGCAGCGATGCTGGATGGCGCCCGCGAAATCAAGATTCATGGGGAATATATACCTGTGCGGGCGGAGATAGCGATCATCGACAATCTGTCTGCGCATGCTGACGCGAATGAAATCATAGACTGGCTCGGGCATTTCCAGAATCCGCCCAAACAAACGTTTATCGTACATGGTGAGCCTGTGGCTGCGGATGCGTTACGGTTGCGTATTGAGGAAAAACTTGATTGGCAAACCTATGTGCCTGATTACCTTGAAAAAGTAACGCTTAGCTAGGACGGGGTCCTATGGGCCAGGAATGGTGGTCAAAAAAACTGGAAATTATCTACGGAGATGTCGAGAGCTCTCCGAAAGGATTGGCCAGCAAAGAAGCACTAAAGCGTCTTAAACACTATGGTCCTAATGTTTTAGATTTGGTGCGCAAGCGTGTTTTGTTGTTGCAGTTTCTGTCTCGCTTTCGCAATCCCTTGGTGCTTTTGCTATTGGCGGCCAGTCTCATTTCTGCATTTACTGCAGAAGTCACTAGCTTTGTCATCATTATTTCAATGGTCGTCATTAGTGTGACGCTCGACTTTATTCAAGAATATCGTGCAGAACAGGCAGCAGAGACTTTACGACACTCGGTTGCGCTTAAAGCGAATGTTTTACGGGACCAACAGGCTGTCGAAATTCATGTCGATCTGCTGGTCCCCGGAGACGTCGTTTTACTTAGTGCTGGAGACTTAGTGCCGGCGGATGGTAGGGTGATTGAGGCGCATGATTTGTTTGTGAATCAGGCACTTCTTACAGGTGAACCATACCCTGTTGAGAAGTTTGCTCTAGATACCGTTGATGTAGAGGCGGGTTTGGAAAACGCTACGAATGTGGCATTTGCAGGCACTTCGATTGTCAGTGGTTCAGGCCGTGTGCTGATTTGCCAGACTGGTGCAAAAACTGCCCTAGGTGAGATCGCAGGCTCACTCCATAAGAAACCACCACCCAATGCTTTTGAAAGAAGCGCTTATCGTTTTGGACTGCTCATTGTTCGATTGACGCTTTTTATGGTGCTGTTTGTCGTACTTGTTAACCTGTTGCTACATAGACCATTGATAGAGTCATTTATGTTCGCTTTGGCATTGGCTGTTGGATTGACGCCTGAATTGCTGCCTATGGTTATCACAGTTACCTTGTCACGTGGAGCTATACGAATGAGTAAAGAGCATGTGATTGTCAAGCGGCTATCTGCTATTCATAACTTAGGTAGTATGGATGTCTTGTGTACGGATAAGACAGGAACATTGACTGAGGCTAAAATCAGTCTTGAAAAGCATTTGGATTGTAAGGGTGAGCAAAGTCAACATGTTCTGTTTTGGGCTTATCTCAACAGCTCTTTTGAAACCGGGCTCAGAAGCCCGCTTGACGAGGCTATCTTGCAGCATGAGAAACTGGACATCAGTGCCTGGGAAAAGGTGGATGAAGTTCCATTTGATTTTGAACGCAGGCGAGTCTCAGTATTGTTGGCTCATGCAACATCCCGTTATCTGGTAGTCAAGGGCGCACATGAGGATATCCTGCGTTTATGCACCAGCTATGAATCCAGCCCTGGGATTATTCAGTCGATGGAAGTTGGTAAGTTAAGTGAAATTAATGATTTGTCCCAAGTGCTAGCAAAACAAGGCTTCCGTGTGCTTGGTGTTGCCTGGAAACAAGTGGGTCAAGACTGTACACATGCCTTGCCTACTGATGAGTCATCCCTTGTCTTTGCAGGTTTTGCTGCTTTTCTTGACCCGCCTAAGCCCAGTGCAGGTGAGGCAATGGCGCATCTTCAAAAAAGTGGCATCGCTATCAAAATCGTCACCGGCGATAATGAGTTGGTGACACAGCATGTATGTACAAAGCTGGGACTGCCTGTTACAGGTGTACTTACAGGGAGAGAAATAGCTTCAATGGATGATGCGGCCTTACAGGCAAGAGTAGAAAACGTTAATCTGTTTTGTCGGGTGACACCTATGCTTAAAAGCCGTGTGCTGATGGCCATCAAACAGCGCGGCCATATCGTTGGGTACCTAGGGGATGGTATTAATGATGCGGCGGCGTTGCATTTGGCGGATGCCAGCATATCAGTCGATACGGCTGTTGATGTAGCAAAGGACGCTGCGGACCTTATTCTACTCAAACATGATCTCAATGTCCTTCATCAAGGAGTTATGGAAGGTCGTCGCACCTCTGGCAATATCATGAAATATGTCATGATGGGAACGAGCTCTAATTTTGGCAATATGTTTAGCATGGCGGGTGCTTCTTTGTTTTTGCCATTTTTGCCAATGTTGCCTATACAGATCCTGTTGAATAACCTGCTATATGATCTGTCTGAGGTTGCGATTCCTTTTGATAATGTAGATGAAGACTACCTCAAACAGCCGCATCAGTGGGACATGCAGTTTATACGTAACTTCATGTTGACTTTAGGACCGGTGAGCTCGTTATTCGACTTTCTGACGTTTTATGTGATGCTGATGGTGTTGCATGCTAATGAAGGGCTATTTCGAACAGGCTGGTTTATCGAATCAATCGCAACGCAGATTCTGGTGATCTTTGTTATCCGTACACAACGCAGTCCGATAGAAAGTCGCCCAAATAAGTGGCTGACAACCACATCACTATCCATTGTTTTGATTGCTTCATTATTGCCTTATACGCCATTAGGCAAACACTTCGGATTTGTAGCCCCTCCAATCTTTTTCTTTACAATTTTAGCCATGATGGTTGTGGCCTACTTGGCAATGGTCGAGATTATCAAACATCGGTTTTATAAAAAGTTTACGAAAAGACCTGTCTAGCAACTCACATGGCTGACGATTGGTTACATAGCTAGTTCCATCCACCTAAATGGTTGACAACACAATCGTGCTGTTTTTCGGAGCATTTGCACTAGTTATGTGCATATATAAAACATATGCAAGCATGGGTATTCTGTGGGTTATCGAATCAAATTAAATTTAATCAATGTGTTATGGTCAGATTTTATATGTGGCATGCTGATTGCTAATCAATAACCATGCTTAGGGTAATGATTGTTGACGATGAGTAAAACCGAAGTAAACCGCTTTAGCAATCGCTGGTTGAAAATGGTTATAGGTGGTTGCACATATCAAGAATGCAATAGATAACAACATTAAGTGTGCACAGTTAAAGCCTGATATCGTAATCATAGATACGGAATCACCAAATCGTGATGCCCTAGAGAACGTCTGTGTCATGACTTTGGACGTGGGTTGTCCGGTGGTCATGTCTACGCATGATGGAGATAAAGAAAAGATACGCGCGGCGACACAAGCAGGAGTCAGTGCTTATGTAGTCGGCAACATTCCCACAGAAAGGTTGAGCCCTGTGATAGATGCAGCAATTGCCAGATTTGAGGAATTCAATAACTTGCGTGAAGAGTTAGCGGTCACCAAGCTAAAACTCGAAGAACATAAAGTAGTTGAACAAGCAAAAGGGCTGCTAATGAAGCAGCGAAATTTGGATGAAGAAGAGGCTTATAGTTTATTGCGTAGCATGGCTATGAAAAAGAACATGAGGTTGACGGATTTATCACAACAGTTGATTGATGCAGCCAAAATGTTAATTTTGTAATGAACGAATGATTTTGCATTAAAAGTAATAATGCTGGCGTTACCAATGGCGGGTAATGCAAACAGCTAGAAATACCAAACTTGGTATTTCGTTTCTAAATAAAGACAAAGGCGTCCGGAACGTGTGGGTAAACAAATGGTTACCTGTACATGCTGGACGCTTTTTTTATTTTTGGGTTTATAAAGAGCCATCATGAGTGATAAGAGTAAAGAGGTAGCAGATATTGAATCGTTTGATTAAGAATTGGATGCAAGCCGGAGAGTTTTTTTCAAACATGCAGTTGTCTGGATGTCGCGGAGAACGAGACTGTCGAGGTGTGTAAAGCTGATGCAGATCTGCAGACATTGCAGGTCAAGCTCAAATGTGGCTCGCAGTGCGGGTCATGTCTACCAGAGCTTAAACGTCTGGTTTCGATGCATGGGCGTGTTCATGCCTAGTATAAAAAAGGGATGCCGAAGCACCCCCTTTTACTAAAGTATCAACTTAGGCTAGATACGCTTGCGGTAAACACCAAGCCCGAACAAACCAACGGTAGTCAGCAGCAACGGCAATGCGGATGGCAGTGGTACCACATTCGGTTTGAAACTTACGCCTACGACCAAATCGTCGTAATCCGCATCACCTTTGGACGAGTCATTGAATCCGAGCAAAAAGTCAAAGTCACCCAAGGTGCTGCTGTTGTTGTAGCCAGCGCCTGCAACCGCGGCCGAATCCGGGTTGCTGATAAACTCTTTAAGCACAGCGAACCCAAGTGTCGAGCCTGCCGTATCTCCATTATTGAACTGTCCGAAAGTTCCTGAGGGTTTTGCGCTGAAGAAACTAAAATCAATCAGCCCAGCCCCATCAATCACGGCAGAGATGCTGCTGCCAAGCACGCCTTCCGACAGCGTTTGAACAGCGCTGCCGACAGTCAGCGACAAGTTGTTAAGGAAACCGCTCTCCTGGCCCAGGAATGTGAAAGTCAATGTACCGCTTCCGGGTCCGATTGTAGAGAATGAACCGAATTGCCCAATGTTTCTGGCTCCGGTGGTGTCCGGCAGAATGCCGTAGCCGCTAAAACCAAAGTTGTTGCCTGTTGGGGTGAACTGCAGAGAGTTGGCGCTCGCAACCATAGGCAAAAACGCGAGCAGTGATATGATTTTTTTCATATAACAATCCTTTATTATTGATTTTTCCCTTGTTATATAAAGTTATGTTTTTATAACCGAGATTATCCGGCAGGCATGGAGCTGTATCAAGCGGAAAATTGTTAACGGTTTGTAACTAGCGCATTGATTTATTGATGAATTTTGAGGCAGTGAAATAGGCAGAGAGCAAGCCGATAACAGAGGCGACTGCACAGGTCGCTACCAGCACCTTCAAGGTGGGGTAGTTCAATGAGAAATTCGTCTGGTATGCTGCAGTGAGCGGAGCGATGGATTGATTGAAGATATATACGACTACTGCTGCGATAATGATTGCCAGTATTCCACCAAACAAGCCATATAATCCACCAAGATACAGAAACGGGCGGCGAGTAAATGCTGCAGTGGCGCCAATCAGCTGGCTGACCTCTATCTCTTCGCGTTGCGCCATGATCTGCATCCGTACCGTATTGCTGATTACAGTCACTAGTAGCAGCGCAAAAAGCCCGGTAATCAGCCACAGGATTTGCTTGGCCAGCAGTATGAAACTGTTCAGGCGATTGAGCCAGTCGGTATCCAGCACCACTTCCTGCACCCCTTCCATGCTCTCCAGTTCGGTCTGGAGTGTTCGCAATTGATCCATTTCCAGTGTTTGCGGAATTATCTGGAACGCATCAGGCAGCGGATTATGCTGCAAGGACTCTATCAGGGTTGCATCGGCAAAACTGTCTTCAAGCTGTTCCAGGGCTTTTTCTTTAGATACAAACTCCATGGATTTGATCGCTGGGTTACCTTCAAGCAGCTGGCGCAGCGCGGATTTTGCCGCTTCAGATGCGTCCTGCCGCAAAAAGATGCTGATTTGCGCTTCTTTGTCAGCTTTGCCAGTCAAATCGCCGAGGTTGTTAATGGCCACATAGCCTAACACTGGCAAAGCCAGGGTTACACCAATCACCAGACTGATCAGGAACGTATGCATGGCGTTTATGCTGCTGCGGTGCAAGACCTGTTTCATTGCCTGCAAATGTTGCGTGATCCAGATATTCATGCGGAAACCTCTAGAGGCACCAGTCTGCCCTGCTGAAGTTGCAGTACTTTATTTTTCGGGGTGGTTTTCCCTAATGCATCATGTGTAGCCACGATGACCGTCACGCCAACCTGCTGAAAAGCGCTGAACAACTGCATGATGTCATCTGCATAATTACGGTCCAAGTGGCCGGTCGGTTCGTCGGCAATCAGGATGGATGGCCTGGAGACGACTGCGCGCGCAATGGCTAGCCTTTGCTGTTCGCCACCGGAGAGGGTGATAGGCATGGCTTTTTCCTTGTTTAGCAAGCCGACTTTATCCAGTGCGGCGCGAATGCGTTTGCCTGCTTCGGCACCCGTGATGCCGTTGATGGCAAGCGGCAGTGCGACATTGTGGTAGCAGTTGCGGTCGAACAGCAGTTTATGGTCCTGGAACACCATGCCGATCTTGCGGCGGACGAAGGGCAGGTTGGCGGATTTGAGCTTGGCGATATTCTGCTGGTTGATGATGACCGCGCCGCTGGTGGGCCGCTCGATTGCCGCTATCAGTTTCAGCAAGGTGCTCTTGCCCGCCCCGGAATGTCCGGTGACATACACCATTTCTCCGTCATTGATGGTGAAAGATACGTCAATGAGCGCATCATGGCTGCCAGGGTAACGTTTGCTGACTTGATCGAAAACTATCATGTCGCTGAATTAAGCATCAAACAGTGCATCGACAAAATCGCTGGCGCTGAAAGGGCGTAAATCATCAATCGCCTCGCCAATGCCAATGTAACGTATCGGGATAGGTCTGGCTTCGGCAATCGCCGCTATCACGCCGCCTTTGGCCGTGCCATCCAGCTTGCTCAGCACCAGTCCGGTCACACCCAGTGCATCGTCAAAAGCCTTGACTTGGTTGATGGCGTTCTGTCCGGTATTGGCATCCAACACCAGCAGAATCTCATGCGGCGCATCGGGCAGTGCCTTGCCAATCACGCGCTGCACCTTCTTGATCTCATCCATCAAATGCATTTGCGTTGGTAAACGTCCGGCCGTATCGGCAATGACGATATCGATTTTCTTGGCGACAGCGGAATTCACCGCATCAAAAATCACGGCCGCCGGGTCGCCGCCTTCGGATGCGATGACGTGCACATTGTTGCGCTCTCCCCACACTTGCAGCTGCTCGCGGGCCGCAGCGCGGAATGTATCGCCGGCGGCAATCAGCACGCTTTTGCCTTGAGCTTGGAACAGTTTGGCCAACTTGCCGATGGTGGTGGTCTTGCCGGCACCGTTTACGCCTGCCAGCATGATGACGAAAGGAGCATGGGTATTGGTTTCCAGCGACTTTTCCAGCGGTGCGAGAACAGCCTGCATCTCGGCTTTCAGCGCGCTCTTCAGCGCTGCCGTGTCTTCCAGGTTCTCGCGTTTCACGCGTTTCTTCAGGTTATCAAGCAGCTTTTGTGTGGCGGCTACGCCAACGTCGGAAGTCAGTAAAATGGTTTCCAGTTCTTCGTAGGTGTCGGCGTCTATCTTGCCGCCGCCGAATAGTCCGGCGAGTTGTCCACCAAATTGCTGGCGGGTTTTGGCAAGCCCTTGCTTGAGGCGTTCAGTGAAGCTGAGTTTTTGCGGTTCGCTTTCCGCTTGCGGTGTTGCCGATTGTGCAGGAGCTGCTTCGGTTGGTTGTTCCGCTACCGGTTTGGTGGTCGGGGGCGTTTCGGCAGGTTTCTTTTTAAAAAAATCGAACATTGTCATATAAAATCGTGAATTAGCGTTATTTTAGTCGTAATCGCCTCACACGGCTACGAACTAAATTAAAATCCCGCCTGTCTCTAGATAAAATAATCCATATTGAGGGAATCACGTGTTGAATAAAAAGAACGTTTTTTTAGCATTCGTGTTGTTCGTTCTGCCCGTGTTTGCGTGGGCGGATATTCAGGAATTCAAGCTCGACAACGGCATGAAAGTGATCGTGCAGGAAGACCATCGAGCGCCAGTGGTAGTGTCACAAGTCTGGTATCGCGCAGGCGCTTTGGATGAAGTAAATGGCAAGACCGGCGTTGCCCATGTGCTGGAGCACATGATGTTCAAGGGCACCAAAAAAGTACCCGCCGGCCAGTTCTCCCGCATGATCGCGGCAGCAGGCGGCAAGGAAAATGCCTTCACTGGCATGGATTACACCTGCTATTTCCAGCAGCTGGAAAAATCCAAACTGCCATTGGCGCTGGAATTGGAGGCCGACCGCATGGCCAACCTGCAGATCACCGATGATGAATTCGCCAAAGAGATCAAAGTGGTGATGGAGGAGCGCCGCTGGCGCACCGAGGACAAACCGCAATCCAAGGTGAACGAGCAGTTCCAGGCGCTGGCTTTCACTGCACATCCTTATGCGCGGCCGGTGGTGGGCTTCATGAATGATCTGGAGAACATGACTGCGGAAGACGCGCGTGAGTGGTACCGCAACTGGTATACCCCCAACAATGCCACGCTGGTGGTGGTGGGCGATGTCAGCGCGCAGGAAGTGCTGAAGCTGGCGAACAAACATTTCGGCTCTATCAAGCCGCGCGTTTTGCCCGCGCGCAAACCGCAGCGCGAGCCAGTGCAGCTTGGCGAGCGCCGGGCAGTAGTCAAAGCGCCGGGCAGGTTGCCCTATCTGGTGATGGGCTTTCATGCGCCAGCCCTGGAAGATAAGCCAACGACCCCAGAGGCTGAATGGGAACCTTATGCGCTGGATGTCCTGTCAGGCGTACTTAGCGGCAACGACTCCGCACGCCTGAACCAGAAACTGGTGCGCGAGAACGGTATAGCGGTGGATGTGGGCGCGGGCTATGACACTACCTCTCGTGGTCGGGAGTCCTTGTTCGAGCTGGTGGGCAGTCCTAGTGAAGGCAAGACCGTGGCCGAGCTGGAACAGGCGATCTGGGATCAGGTCGAGAAAGTGAAGGCGGAAGGTGTCACGCAGCAGGAACTGGACCGCGTAAAAGCCGCCGTGATCGCGGCCGACGTCTATCAGCGCGATTCCATGTTCTATCAAGGCATGCAGATTGGCCAGCTCGAGACCATGGGTTATGGCTGGCGTCTGCTGAAGGAATATCCGGAAAAACTCAAAACCGTCACATCCGAGCAGATTCAGGCCGTGGCCAAAAAATATCTGGTCAAGGACAATATGACGGTGGCGACGCTGGATCCACAACCGATCGACCCTAACGCCAAACCTGTCGGCAAGCCACACGTTCACTAATTCTAAAATGCAAATCTTGTCGTCATACGTTGTTGCGCAACACCTCTTGTACACTAAACCTACACGTCGGCATTACGCGCCTAGTCTGACTTAAAGCTTTGCATTTTTTAGCACATAAAGGTTTTAGCATGAAAACTTTGCAATTTTTGTTATTAGCTTTAAGTATGTTTGTTGCAACTGCTGCAAGTGCCGCCGTCAAAATCCAGCACTGGCAAACCGCGTCCGGCAGCAAGGTGTTCTTTGTCGAGAACCACGATTTGCCCATCATGGATATTTCCGTCAACTTCCCTGCGGGCAGTGCGCGTGATAGCAAGGAGAAGGCTGGCTTGGCAGGCGTTACGCGCTACATGATGACGCTGGGCGCGGATGGCATGAACGAGGAGCAGATCACCAACGCCTTTGCCGATATCGGTGCCGTGCTGGGCGGTGATCTGGATGCCGACCGTGCCGCCTTCAAACTGCGCACGCTCACCAGCGAGCAGCAGAAAGCCCTGCAGACCTTCAACAAGATACTGCATAAGCCGGATTTCCCTGATGCCGTGCTGCAGCGCGAGAAGCAGCGCATCATCGCCGGCCTGCAGGAAGCGGCTACCCAGCCAGAGAGCATCTCCAGCAAGGCATTCATGCTTGCACTGTATGGCGCGCACCCTTATGGCCTGCCTGAAGATGGCGAGGTGGAAACCATCACAGCGCTCAAACGCGAGGACATCCAAAGCTTCTACCAGCAATATTACAGTGCAAAGAGTGCCGTTATCGCGCTGATTGGCGACATGACCGAACAGCAGGCCCGCGACATCACCGAGCAAATATCTGCTGGCTTACCGCATACTGATGCAGTCGGCAAATTGCCAGAAGTCACGCTGCCAGCCACAGCGGTCGAACAAAAGATCCCGCATCCAGCCAGCCAAGCGCACATTCTGCTAGGCTATCCCGGCATCAAGCGTGGCGATCCGGATTACTTTCCGCTCTATGTCGGCAACTACATCCTTGGCGGCGGCGGATTCGTCTCGCGCCTGACAGAAGAAGTGCGCGAGAAGCGCGGTTTGGTGTACAGCGTTTACAGCTACTTCATGCCCATGGCGCAGCCGGGGCCATTCCAGATAGGCCTGCAAACCAAGAAGGAGCAGGCCGCAGATGCGCTAAAAGTGGTTAACGATACCTTGGCCAAGTTTTTAAAAGATGGTGTCACCGAGAAAGAGCTCATAGCAGCCAAAGACAACATCACCGGTGGTTTTCCGCTGCGTTTGGATAGCAACAGCAAGATACTGGATTACCTAAATGTCATCGGTTTTTATGGGCTTTCCTACACCTATTTGGACGATTTCAATAAAAACGTTTCCAAGGTCACCGCCGCGCAGATCAATGATGCATTCATTCGCCGCATCAAGCCGGAGAGCTTTGTCACCGTGGTGGTGGGGGCGCAGTAAACGGCACGAAGAAAACGTATTCATTATCTAAACCATCGGCCTGGAAGCCGCATCCAGATTGGCTTGCAGGGGCAGGTGTTTTCACAATGAACCCGCGTGCGTATAAGTAAATCCAGTGCATGAATTACAGGGGCTGGCTTTAAGCCAGTCCCGCATGAATGATGAGTTAGGCAAGATAAACAAGATGAGTGGTAGCAATAACTGATCTATATGTCTTATTGCTCTGACAGAGAATCCGGTCAGTCACCTTCGTCTTTGATGTTCAAGCGGCCACCTTTGTGGCAATCCAGGCAGTGCCCCATTTTTCCTAGTTGATGGGCGCCTTCACCTTCTTCTAGCAGATGCCTAACGGTTGCGCTATCTAGCAGCTTGGCATGAGTTTCGTCTCTCGCGCTGAAATCATGACAAGCGCTGCAAGAGTGAGTGTCAGTAGCGCGAAATACGAATTCACCGTGCGGATTTATCAGTGCGCCAGAACTAATTTGCGCCAGCGCGCCACTATGTTCGGTGTGACAATCGGAGCATGACTTTCCTTCAAATTTCATCTTTTGGTGGGATTCCGATAGGGTGGACTTTGATTGGGTGACAAAGCTATTTCTCGTGTGACAGGCTATACATTTTTCGGCAGCAGCTCCACGAAAAGGTTGGTGACAGTCGTTACAATCGGCAATATCTGCATGAAATCGGCTCAAATCACCGGGTGACCAAAGTGTTTCTGGATACTTGAATGTTGCCCAAACCACCCACGCAAGTAGCACCAAAGTAGTCATGACTATAAACAGAACGGCATTGCGTGGAAGTGGCAGAAAGCGCATTTCAGACCCCGCCAAAATACAAAGCACCGGCGACATGGGTGACAACCAACGCTAAGAACAGGATTACCATTGGTGCATGAATAACCTGCCAAATCCTGAAGGCTTCCTCACTGGAGGCCATATCATGAAGCCTATCCTCGACAACCTCGAGGGGAAGTCCCTGATTTAGCAATTCCTTGCGTTTGTCATTCAATAAATACAAGGCCTTCCGATGTACTGCACTTGCGAGAACGCCGCTGACTGTTACGATAACCATCGCCAGCATGGCAAGCACAGGCACTAAAGCATGAAAATGCGATCCTGCGTGAATGAAGATTAGAACCGGCCCGATAATGCCCGCTACTTGATGAACCCAGAACCAGCCTTTGGGCCAACCAGCCTTGCGTCGGTAGCGTTTTTTCAACGGATAAATAAATACCAACAGAATGACTGCAAGCCCTACCCAGCCGACTAAATGTCCAGTTTGGGTATGGCCAAACAGCCATCCAGCTTTTAAGCTGAGAAACGCTTCAATCAATAAACCACCAGCAATGGTTATGATTACAAAAACTAAAACGGTGAGAAAGCGTTTTATGAGTAAGGACATAGCTGTATTAAGAAGCAATAATCTCGGTTAAGGTGGTTGTGATAAAGACTAATGTAAAGTAGGTCCGGAAAATGTCCTTAAAATTTTATCAGGGCATGTGCCCATATTTAGTTTAAAAATGTAAATTTATTAAATAAGTGTTATCTTTGCCATCATGGCAAGCGGGCTTGAATGGCATTGGCGGCGCAAAAAGCTTGCGGGATGCGCGGCGCATGCGACTGTGCTAAAATCCAAGGATGTCTGGAAACACCATTGGTACCTTATTCACGCTGACTTCGTTCGGCGAATCGCATGGTCCTGCTATCGGGGGCGTGGTGGATGGCTGTCCGCCCGGTTTGGAGCTGAGTGCGGCGGATTTGCAGATCGATCTGGACAGGCGCAAGCCAGGTACGTCCAAGCATGTCACCCAGCGCAACGAGGCGGATGCGGTGGAGATTCTCTCCGGCGTGTTCGAGGGCAAGACCACAGGCGCGCCGATTGGCCTGCTGATTCGCAATACCGATCAGCGCAGCCAGGATTACAGCAAGATCATGAACACTTTCCGCCCCGGCCATGCGGATTACACCTACACACAGAAATATGGCATTCGCGATTATCGCGGCGGTGGTCGCAGCAGTGCCCGCGAGACCGCAGTGCGCGTGGCAGCAGGAGCGATTGCCAAGAAGTGGCTAAAAGAGAAATACGGTGTGCAGATTCGCGGTTACATGAGCCAGTTGGGTGATATCGAGATTCCTTTCCACAGCTGGGAGCATGTGGGTAACAACCCGTTCTTTGCGCCCAATGCGGATATCGTGCCCAAGCTGGATGCGTACATGGAAGAGATTCGCGCGGCGCGCGATTCCATCGGCGCCAAGCTGACCGTGGTTGCCGAGAAGGTACCTGTAGGTTTGGGCGAGCCGATTTTCGATAGGCTGGATGCGGAGATCGCCTATGCGATGATGAGCATCAACGCAGTGAAGGGCGTGGAGATCGGCGCAGGTTTTCAATCCGTCAGCCAGCGCGGCAGCGAACATTGCGATGAGCTGACTTCACAAGGCTTTTTGGGCAACAACGCGGGCGGCATTCTGGGGGGTATCTCCACCGGGCAGGATATCGTCGTCAATATCGCGCTGAAGCCGACTTCCAGCATTCCGCAGGAACGCCGCAGCATTGATATGGACGGCAACGATACCACTATGCAGACCACTGGCCGCCATGACCCGTGCGTGGGTATCCGTGCGACGCCTATCGCCGAGGCGATGCTGGCGCTGGTGCTGATGGATCATGCCTTGCGTCACCGCGCACAGAATGCGGATGTGGCGTGCAGTACCCCCAAAATCGTTTAGCATTTGACGTATGTCATCCCGCATAAACGTCATCTGTTGCAGAATATAAGTTCTACTGAATGAAAGGATTGTTATGAGTTTAGAGCATCACGATTTAGTCCATGAGTTTCCAGAGCTTCGCGAGAAGATCCACGCGCTGAAAATGGGGAATGCCCATTTTGCCAAATTGTTCGACGAGTACCATGTCGTGACAAAAGAAGTGGAGAATATGGAAGGCAACAACGTGCCGGTGTCTGATGAGTCGTTCGGCGATGCCAAGAAAAAGCGCGCGTTGCTGAAAGACCAGCTTTACGCGATGCTGACGGCCTAATTTGGCAAAAGACAAAAGAATCGGCGCATGCCGATTTTTTTGTCTGTAAATATCGGTATAGTGTTACTTCATGCAGCATCATCACCTCCATTTCCGCATCTCCCGCTTCTATTTCATCTACTATTTTTTCGTAGGGGCCTTTGTTCCATATTGGGGACTATATTTGCAGGCCGAGCAACTGAGCGCGGCGGATATCGGTATCCTGATGTCGCTGTTTCAGGTTAGCCGTATCTTTGCGCCCAACTTCTGGGGCTGGCTGGCAGACCATACCGAGCGGCGTACAGTCTGGATAAAACTGAACACCTTGCTCGGACTGCTGGGTTTCGTGGCAGTGTTCTGGGCGCACGGGTTCTGGGGGCTATTCTTTGTGATGGCGGCCTTGAGTCTGTTCACCAGTTCCACACTCCCATTGTCGGAATCGCTGACACTGGCGCATCTCGCCACTACCAACGGGCACTACAGCCGCATCCGCATGTGGGGTTCGCTGGGCTTTATCGTGGCGGCGGTGATTCTGGGTTTCCTGATAGATGGTTTCGGCATCAAAAGCCTGTTATGGTTCGTGCTGGCAGTTCAGCTATGTCTATACGTGCTGACGCATACCTTGCCGGAAGCGAAAGTCGAGCCGCATCATACTGACCATTTCTCGGTGTGGAAGATCATTCGCAACCCTG
>ENA-UPTA01000795-UPTA01000795.1-activated-sludge-metagenome-genome-assembly--contig:-NODE-795-length-36393-cov-10.101519_pt1 | contig 36393 bp, 31 predicted proteins | sample MGYA00238184_ERZ773361 | MGnify/ENA primary metagenome ERZ773361 (study PRJEB29100, sample SAMN05720205) | activated sludge metagenome | isolation source: anaerobic digester from wastewater... | reverse complement strand
GCGTCACCGGCATCCGCTGCGGTGATGCGCGCTCCGAGGGGGCGCGCTCCGGCGATGTCCGCTCCGGCGTTGTCCGCTCCGGCGTTGTCCGCTCCGGCGATGTCCGCTCCGGCGACGTTCGCTCGGAGGGGGCACGCTGCGGCGCAGCCCGTTCGATGGGGGCCACGACGGTCTCGACGTCGAGGCGCTCGGGACGGAGGGCCTCCGCACCCGATGCGGCAACCTGGACGAACCGGACGTCGGTGACGGCGGCCGCGCCCGAGGACAGTGTTGCGGCGGCCGGGCGTGCCGCCGGCGCGGCCGACACGGCTGGCCCGGCCGGCGCGGCGGCGGGCCCCGACGCGGCCACGCCCTCGAGGGGCACGCCGTCGAAGCGCGTGATGAGTTCGACCTCGACCTGCGCGCTTCCGGCGCCCGCATAACCGAGGCGCGCGGCCGCGGTGTACGACAGGTCGATCACCCGGTCGTGCAGGAACGGCCCGCGGTCGTTCACCCGCACGACGACGCTGCGGCCGCTGGCCAGGTGCGTGACCCGCGCATAGCTGGGGATGGGCAGCGTGGGGTGCGCCGCCGTCATCGCGTACATGTCGTACACCTCCCCGCTGGAGGTGCGGCGACCGTGGAACTTGCGGCCGTACCAGGAGGCGACCCCGCGCTGGCGGAACGGCGACAGCTCGACCATCGGCTGATACTGCCGCTCGAACACGACGTACGGACGGTTCGCGCGCGCCAGCAGTGGCTCGGGCCGCGGCACGGCGTCGGGGATCGACATCAGGTCCGCCGGCGGATGCTCGCCGGGACCGTCGTCCTGGTAGTAGCCGCCGCCGCGCGCCACTGGCGGGCGCACACCCGTGTCGGAACGCGCGCCCGGGGCGCCGGGTCGGGGCCCGGGCGACGAGCAGGCGGCCAGCGCGGCGGCCACGACGATCGCCGCCAGCGCCGCGCCCCGGCGACCGGCGGCCGTCTCCACGCGGCGTTTCGCGGTGCGATGGGCCGTGCCATTCGAAGGGCGATTCGAAGGGCGATGCACGGCGCAATTCATCGGGCGATGCACGGTGCGCTTCACGTGGCGCACTCCGCATCCAACGTGCGCCGGAACGCCCGCAGCCACGCGAGGCCCTGGATGGCGCGCACGCCGTACCAGGACGTCATCTCGCCGTCGATCAGCGTCACGGGCCGGCCGCCGAGGGCCGGATCGGCGCGCAGCGCGGCGACGTGGCGCGGACCGAAGCGATAGGGCTCGGTGGACAGCAGCACCCGGTCGAAGCGCTCGGGACCGAAGCGCTGGAAGTCCACCTCCGGATAGCGCGCCCCCGTGTCCGGCGCGACCGCATGAAGGCCGACCGTGCGCAGCATGCGCGCGATGAAGGTGTCGGGGCCGACCGTCATCCAGGGGCGCTTCCAGATCAGGTAGAGCACGCGCTGCGGCGCGAACGCCGCCGCACGGTTGGCGGCGAGCTCGGCCTCGAGCCGGTCGCACCACGCCTCGGCCTGCGCCCCCCGGTCGAAGACGGCGCCGAACAGGCGCAGCAGGCCGGCGTTGTCGGCCACCTCGATCGGGTGCGTGACCAGGACGTGCGGCACGAACGCGCGCAGCGCGTCGACGGTGGGCTTCTCGTTCTCGTCGACGTTCACCACCAGGTGCGTGGGCGCGAGCGCGCGCACCTTGTCGAGGTCGACGTCCTTGGTGCCGCCGACCTTCGGAATGCCGCGCACGACGTCCGTCGGATGGATGCAGAAGCCGGTGCGCCCGACGACCTGGTCGGCCAGCCCCAGCGTGCAGAGCATCTCGGTCAGGCTGGGCACCAGGGACACGATGCGCACGTCGCCGGTGGCCGGCCCGTGCCGCTGCCCGGCGGCGTCGATGGCCCCGGTCACGGCGCGCATCACGCCGACCCCTGCGGGTCGCGCGCCTTGCGGGGAGCGCGCGCGAACAGGGCGTCGAACACGCCGTTGGGCAGCAGACGCAGGCCGCGCGCGACCACCCCCATCTGCCACGGAATCACCGCGAACGAGCGGCGGGCTTCGATCGCCGCCACCGCCTTGCGTGCGAACACGTCGACGTCGGTGAGGAACGGCATGCGATAGCGGTTCGTCGCCGTCATCGGGGTGCGGATGTAGCCGGGCGCGATCGTGACGACGCCCACGCCGCTGCCCCGCAGCTCGACGCGCAGACTTTCGAGGTAGCTGATGGCGGCAGCCTTCGATGCGCTGTAGGCACCCGCGCCGGGCAGGCCGCGCACGCCGGCAACACTCGCGATGCCGACCAGGCAGCCCCCGCCCGCGGCGCGCATGCCGGGCACGAACGGCGCGAAGGTGTCGAACAGCGCGATCACGTTCGTGCGCACGATGCGCTCGAAGACCTCGGCATCGCCGGGCGCTCCGGTGACCGTGCCCGCGCTGATGCCCGCGTTCGCGATCACGACGTCCGGCACGCCGAAGCGCTGCACGTAGGTGTCGGCCGCACGCTGCATCGCACCCCGGTCGGCCACGTCGGCGGGCAGCGCCAGCGTCCGGTCGCCGTCCAGCGCATGGGCCAGCGCGTGCAGCGCGTCGGCGCGGCGCGCGACGAGCCCCAGGGCGGCCTGCGGATGGCGGCGGCGGTATTCGCGCGCCAGGGCTTCGCCGATGCCGCTGGACGCCCCGGTGATGAAGACCTTCATCGCCTGCGCAGCCGCGGCGCCGCTATTTGCGGGCCTTGCGCTCCAGCTCGATCAGGTGGTCGAGCACGCGCAGCACCGGGGCGTTGCCGCCGGCCATCGAGGGTGCGGTGTACCACTTGCCGTTGACCGACATGGCCGGCACGCCGTCGACCCGGTACGCCTCGGCCTGCTGCTGCGCCTTGCGCATCTTGGTGCGCACGGCGAACGAATCGAACGTGTCGGTGAAGAGCTTGCGGTCGACGCCCTGACGGGCCACGAACTCCGCCATCTGCTCGGGCTTGGACAGGGACTGCCCGTCGACGTGGATGGCCTTGAACACGCGCTCGTCGAGCTCGGCGGACTTGCCCATCGCGTCGAGCGTGTAGAACAGCTGCTGATGCGGCACCCAGGACGGCCCGAGCCCGACGTGCACCTTCTGGAACACCACGTCGGACGGCAGCCGCCTGACCCAGTCCTTGAGCAGCGGCTCGAGCGCATTGCAGTGCGGGCAGCCGTACCAGAAGAACTCGAGCACTTCGATCTTGCCGCTGACGGCGACCGGCTGCGCCGGCTTGACCGCACGGTAGGCCGAGCCTTCCTGCAGCGCCCCGGCCTGCGCGAACGCGGTGCCGGCGCCGGCGAGCGGGGACAGCAGCGCGGCCTTCAGCAGCGTGCGGGTGACGGGGTCGATCGTGTGGGACATCGGGGCTCCGGTCATCTGGCCCGCACCACGGAAGCCTCGATGCCGTTCTCGGCCAGGCGGGTGCGCGCCTTGTTCATGTCGTCGAGTTGCGCGTACGGGCCGATTCGAACGCGGTGCATCGTCTGCCCGTTGACCTCGGCGGCGACGACGCGCGCCTCGAAGCCGATGAACGCGAGCTTGGCCTTCATCGCTTCCGCGTCTTCCTGCGTGCGGAATGCGCCGGCCTGCAGCAGATAGCTGGAACGCTCCTCCTTGGGCGCCTCCGCCTTCGGTGCGTCGGCGGGGCGGGCGTCGGCTTTCACGGCCGCCTGCGGGGCCGGTGCCGGCGCGGGGGTCGGCGACGCCGGCGCGATGCCGGCGGACTCGGCCGCGCCCTTGCCGAACAGCCGGTCGAGCATGCTGGCCTTGTCCTCGACCGTGTTGGGCGGCACGGTGCCGCTGGCGTCGGCCGCCTCGGGCGCCGCCGGGGACGCCGGGGGCGCGGCGCGCCCGTTCCCCGCCGCAGACTTGGGATTCAGCGGACGGTTGGGATCGGGCGCGTCGGCAGCCGACTTGGGCTCGGTCACGCGCTCGGCTGCGCGGTTGGTCTTGTTGACGAACGGCACCGGCGCCTGGGTGATGAACACGGCCACCACCACCACCGCGATCGACAGGCCGAGCACCAGCCCGACCATGAATCCGAGCAGCGTGCCGCCGCGCTGCGCGGTGCGCGCGGGGGGCGTCGAGGGGCGCGCAGCGACGAGCATCACATCCTTTCAGGTGCCGAGACCCCGATCAGCGCAAGACCGTTGCGCAGCACCTGGCGCGTGGCCAGCAGCAGCAGCAGCCGTGCCTGACGCAGCGACGGGTCGTCGACGAGGAACCGTTCGGCATTATAGTAACTGTGAAGTTCCGCCGCTAAGTCTTTGAGATAGAACGCAACTGCGTGCGGCGCCAGTTCGTCGGCGGCGGTGGCGACCAGCTCCGGGAAGGCCGCAAGTCGCGCCGCCAGCGCGAACTCGCGCGGCAGTTCCAGGCGCGCCAGCAGACCTGCCGGGTCGCCGGATTGCACCGCAGCCAGCAGCGCGTCCTCGTCGTCGCCGTTCTGCGCGCGGGCCTGCGCCAGCACCGAGCAGATGCGCGCGTGGGCGTACTGGATGTAGTACACCGGGTTCTCGTCGGTCTGCGACAGCGCCAGATCGACGTCGAACACGAACTCGCTGTCGGCCTTGCGCGAGATCAGGAAGAAGCGCACCGCGTCGCGCCCGCGGCGCAGCGCGTCGTCGGCGGTCTGCGCGCGCGCGACGACCTCGCTGCCCGTGCCGTCTCCGGCGCCTGCCGCGTCGCCGGCCCCGGCGCCGTCTGCGCCTGCGCCGCCGCTCCATTCGATCAGGTCGCGCAGCGTCACGTACGAGCCGGCGCGCTTGGAGATCTTGACCTCCTCGCCGCCGCGCATCACGGTGACCATCTTGTGCAGCACGTAGTCCGGGTACCCCGGCGGGATGCCGACGCCCAGCGCCTGCAGGCCGGCACGCACCCGGGCGATCGTGCCGTGGTGGTCGGAGCCCTGCACGTTGATCGCCCGCTGGAAGCCGCGCTGCCACTTGGTGACGTGGTAGGCGACGTCGGGCACGAAGTACGTGTAGCCGCCGTCGGACTTGCGCATCACGCGGTCCTTGTCGTCCCCGTACGCGGTGGAGCGCAGCCACAGCGCGCCCCCCTCCTCGAAGGTGTGGCCGGCGCGCACCAGGCCGTCGACCGCCTGCTGCACGCGCCCTTCGGTGTAAAGCGACGACTCGAGGTAGTACTGGTCGAAGCGCACCCCGAACGCCTGCAGGTCCATGTCCTGCTCGCGGCGCAGGTAGGCGACTGCGAAGCGGCGGATCGCGTCGAGATCGTCGGGGTCGCCCGAGGCGGTGACGGGCGCGACGCGCTCGGCGCCGACCGTCGCACCGGCGAGGTAGTCGCGCGCGATGTCCTGGATGTAGTCGCCGCGATAGCCGTCGGCGGGAAAGCGCTCGTCGCCGGGCTCGATGCCGCGTGCACGGGCCTGCACGGACAAGGCCAGGTTGGCGATCTGGGCGCCGGCGTCGTTGTAGTAGAACTCGCGCTGCACCTTCCAGCCGTTGGCCTCGAGCAGCGCCGAGAGGGCATCGCCCAGCGCCCCCTGGCGGCCGTGTCCGACGTGCAGCGGCCCGGTCGGGTTGGCCGACACGAACTCGACGACCACCGGCGCGCCGGCCCCGCGGTCGCTGCGGCCGTAGGCCACGCCCGCGCGCAGCACGGCCGCCACCGGCGCCCGCCGCGCCGGCGCAGACAGGCGGATGTTGATGAAGCCCGGTCCGGCGATCTCGAGGCCGGCGATCATCGCGGATGCGGCATCGCACAAGCCGCCGGCCGGCACCCCGTCCGCGGCCGGGACGGCCCCCGCGGAGGTCGCGGCCGCAGCGTCGAGCTGCGTGACCCGGTCGACCAGGAATTGCGCGACGTCACGCGGGCTCATGCGCAGCGGCTTCGCCATCTGCAGCGCGAGGTTGCACGCGAGATCCCCGTGCGACGCCTGTTTCGGCCGATCCAGCACGACGTCGGGCACGCTCAGCGTCGCGTCGCCGAGACTGCCGGCGCGCGTGTGGATCAGTTCGCCGGCCGCGGTGCGGAACCAGGCGGCCAGGGTCTGCTTTTGCTCGATCAACATGGCGGCGGATTGTACGGGAGTGGTTTTTTGAGGACAGACTCTAAAGTCATTGTTGCGTCGCAACAATCAAACAGGTACAGTTGCACCTGTCTCCTCCACCCTCCTCCAAAAGGTGGATTCAGCCCGAACCCCAAAGGTTCGGGCTTTTTTTTTGCCTAGTTCAGCGCGGAACTCAGGCGGCGGCGCCAGGCCGACACCAGCTGCGGCTGCGAGGCGGCCAGGTCGAACACCTGCACCATCGTCTTGCGCCCGATGTCGTCCCCGAACGCGCGGTCGCGCTGCACGATCTCGATCAGCTGCTCGAACGCCAGCTCCCAGGCCTTGTGCGCGATGAAGTGCTGCGCCAGCTCCAGGCGCGCCTGCAGATCGGCGGGATTGGCCAGCACGCGCGCTTCCAGCGCCGGCGCGGGCGGCAGCGTGTTTTCCTTGAGCACCGCCTCGATGCGGGCCAGCAGGGCCTGCGCATGCGGATCCTGCCGCGCCGCCGCCGACAGCGCGTCCCACTGCGCCTTCGCGGCCGCGGCATCGTCGCCGTCGAGCAGCACCTGCGCGTACGTCATGCGGGCGGTGTCGTTCGCGGGGTCGAGCGCCAGGGCCTTGCGCAGGTGCTCGGCCGCGCCGGCCAGGTCGCCCTGCTCGATGCACTGCAGCGCCGTGTCGAGCTCGATGTCGCTCGGGTTGGGCATCAGCCGGTCGATGAACTCGCGCAGCTGCGCCTCGGGCAGCGCACCCTGAAACTGATCGACCGGGCGACCGCCGACGAACGCGTAGACGGTCGGAATCGAGCGGATGCGGAAATGCTGCGCGAGCTGCTGATGCTCCTCGGTGTTGACCTTCACGAGCCTGAACCGCCCGCCGTACTGCTGCTCGAGCTTCTCGAGCATCGGTCCGAGCGTCTTGCAGGGGCCGCACCAGGGGGCCCAGAAATCGAGCAGCACGGGCACCTGCATCGACGCGTCGATGACGTCGGCCTGGAAACGTTCGAGGGAGGTTTCGATCATGGTCGCGATCCGGCAGCTTTGAGTACGGTCGCAATGGTGCCATGATGCGGGCCCCCCGCACCCGCCGCCGCGCCGTCCGCATCGACCGTCATGTCCGTCCGCTCCGCACCGTCGAACCGATCCGCCCCCTGCTCGAGCGCCCGTCCCGAAGGCCCGCACCGAGACGGGCGGGGGCCCGCATCGCGCACGCCGACCGCACCGATGCGGGTCGCCACGCGCGCGCTGGCCGCCGCGCTCGTGCTGGCCGCCGGGCTGACGCTCCCGGGCATGTCGTGCGCCGCCGGCGGCGCAGCCGGCGGCACTGCGCGTCCGGCGCTGGCCTCGATCCCGCCCGCGCCGCTCGAGGAGGTGCCCTACGTCCAGACGCCCCAGTCGGTGGTGGATGCGATCCTGGCGCTCGCCGGCGTGCAGCGCGGCGACCGGCTGATCGACCTCGGCTCGGGCGACGGCCGGATCGTGATCACCGCCGCGCGCACGCACGGCGCCCGCGGGCTGGGCATCGAACTCGCGCCCCATCTGATCGATCTGTCGAACCGCCTCGCGCGCGAGGCCGGGGTGGCCGACCGGGCGCGGTTCGTCGCACAGGACCTGTTCGACACCGATCTGTCCGGCGCCAGCGTGGTGACGATGTACCTGCTGCCCGACGTCAACCTGGCCCTGAGGCCGAAGCTGCTGTCGACGCTCGCGCCCGGCACGCGGGTCGTCTCGCACGACTGGGACATGGGCGAGTGGCGCGCCGACCGGCAGGTCGTCGTGCCGGCACCGAACAAGCCGGTGGGCCTCGAACGCACGAGCACGCTGCGCCTGTGGATCGTGCCCGCCCGTGTCGACGGCCCCTGGACCGACCCGCGCCGACGCCTGACCCTGACGATGAAGCAGACGTTCCAGGACGTCGAGGCCGAGCTGCGCGCTGACGGCATGCCGGTGCGCCACCTCGGCGGCACGGTGGCCGGTCGATCGCTGCGCCTGTTCGCGATCGACGGCGGGCCGCTCGTGCGCCTCGACGGGACGGTGCGCGCGGACCGCATCGAGAGCCGGCTGTCGATGGGGGGCGGTGCCCCGCGCCGCCTGGCGCTGCGGCGCGACTGAGGCCGCGCCGCAGTTCACCCGGCCTGCACGCTCCCGATCCCCGCACCCGCGAACGCGAACCCCTCGGCCATCGCGTCGGGGGCCTCGCCGGTGTCCATCCAGCGCAGGGTGGCATCGCGCTCGGCGTCGCAGGCCAGCCCGTTCGCGCGCAGCCAGGCGTCGTCGAAGTAGGTCTGCCGGTAGCGGTCGCCGGCGTCGCACAGGATCGCGACGATCGACCCGGCAGTGCCGGACGCGCGCATCGCGCCGGCCGCCCACAGCGCGGCCACCAGGTTGGTGCCGGTGGAGCCCCCGACGCGACGCCCCAGCCGCCGCGACAGCGCGTGCATCGCGCCCAGCGACCAGCGGTCCGGCACGCGCACCATCGCATCGACCACGTCCGGCAGGAACGAGGCTTCCACGCGCGGGCGGCCGATGCCCTCGATGCGCGAGCCCTGCGCGCGGACGATGCCCGGATCCCGGTCACGGTAGTAGTCGAGGAAGACCGAACGTTCGGCGTCGGCGCACAGCACCCGCGTGTCGTGGCGGCAGTAGCGCACGTAGCGCCCCAGCGTCGCGACGGTGCCGCCGGTGCCGGCGCTCGACACCAGCCAGCGCGGCACCGGATGCCGCTCGAGCCGCATCTGGGTGAACACCGATTCGGCGATGTTGTTGTTCGCCCGCCAGTCGGTGGCGCGCTCGGCGTACGTGAACTGGTCCATGTAGTGGCCGCGGCGCGCGCGCGCGATCTCGGCCGCACGCGCGTAGACGTCCTTGGGATCGTCGACGAGCGCGCACTCCCCGCCCTGGAACTCGATCGCGGCGATCTTCTCGCGCGAGGTGGTGCGCGGCATCACGGCCACGAACGGCAGCCCGAGCAGGCGCGCGAAGTACGCCTCCGAGATCGCGGTCGATCCGCTCGACGCCTCCACCACCGTGCCGCCCGCGCGCAGCCAGCCGTTGCACAGCGCGTACAGGAACAGCGACCGCGCGAGCCGGTGCTTGAGACTGCCGGTGGGATGGCTCGACTCGTCCTTCAGGTACAGGTCGATGCCGGGAAAGCCCGGCAGGGCAACCGGGATCAGGTGGGTGTCGCTCGAGCGCTGGAAGTCCGCCTCGATGCACCGCACGGCGTCGTGCACCCAGGCGCGTCCGGGCATCACACCCCCTCCGCGCGCGGCACGCCGCCCGGGGAACCGCCGCCATCGGACCTGCCGTGCTCGATCGGGGACAAGGCGCACTCCTGCATGGATCGGGTGCCGACCGGCACCCGCCGGTCACATCGGGTCGAACGGGTACACGGGACGCACGACGTTCCGGTACCGGAAGCGCGTGTGGTCCGCCGTCGTCACGCCGCCGCTGTCGCACTCGACGAGGCCGCTCGACAGCGGCCCGAACACCGGGCGGCAGTACATCCGCGACTTCAGCAGAAGATACGCGAAGGCGGTGGCATCGATGCCCACACACTGGAACACGCCGAGGTCCATGGGCTCGTGGGTCTGTTCGACGACGACGATCTGCGCGGCGCCGATGTCGAAGCACACGGTGCGGCCCATGTGGACGCGCTGGCCCCGGTAGATCGGCCCGGTGATCGTGTACGCGCCGTCGCTCACGGCGCGCACGACGCCGCGCAGCCGCAGGGGAGGCGTGTTCCGGCCGATGGCCGTGAGCGGCGCCTTGTTGCCCAGCGCGACCTCGACCGCCTTGCCCGGCCCGGCGGCCACCAGCTGCGCGACCGCCTCGGGATCGCAGATCGGGCCGACCGCGATGCCCGTGAGGCCCTGCGCTAGCGCCTCCGCCAGCACGTCCATGGTGTCGCAGGTGCCCCCCGACATGCAGTTGTCGCCATGGTCCAGCAGGAGCACGGGACGGGTGGCGCCGGCCGCCAGTGCCCGCGCGCGCCGGATGGACGTGGCCAGCGGCTCGTTGTCGTAGCCGTAGTCGGCCCGCTCGGCCCAGATCCGGGCGGCCAGCGCATCGACCGCGTCCTGGGCGGCGGCGCACTGGTCGACACGGCTGGTCGCGACCACGGACATGCCCGGCTCGGCGATGTCGGCCAGCGAGAATCCGCCGAACACCGTGACCGCGGGCAGCCCCGCGCGCTCGAGGCCCTTCGCGGCCTCGACCGCGGCCTTCATCGCGCCCGACAGGGTGCTGCTCCTGAGCGTGTTGATCAGCAGCGGCAGACGCTTCCAGCAGACCGTGTAGCGGGCCTCGCCGCGCAGCATCTCCAGCAGCAGCCGTCCGGCGTGCTCGCCCGTCTCGTACATGTCGACGTGCGGATAGGTCTTGAACCCGACCATGACGTCGGCGTTGCGCACCATCCGCGGCGTGATGTTGCCGTGCAGATCGAGCGCCACGCCGATCGGCACGCCGGGCGCGGCCGCGCGCACGCGTTCGAGCAGCGCCCCTTCGCCGTCCGGCTCGCCTTCGGCGACCATGGCGCCGTGCAGGTCGAGCAGGATCGCGTCGCAGCCCGGCACCGCATCGACGATCCGCCGGGTGATCTCCTCATAGGCCTGCGCGCTCACCACGCCGCTGGGGTTGGCCGTCGCGGACACCGGCGTGACCAGGGTCGCACCGCACGCCTCGGCCAGCTCGATGAACGCCGCCATCGCGGTCCGCATGCCCTTGTCGGCTTCGTACGCCGCACGTCCGTACGCGGGGGAGAACGCGCTCAGCGGCGTGGGGACGGGCGAGAACGTGTTCGTCTCATGATTGAATCGGGCGATCAGGATGTTCATGTTCCGGCTTCATCAGCGATGGCGATCATGGTTCGAGACAGAAGACTACAACCGGTCGTGCCGGACGACGCGGCCGCGCGGGCCACGCGCCGGCGCGCGCTGGTCGCCGTTCCGCTGATCGCCGTGCTGTGGGGGCTCAACTGGCCGGCCGTGCGCACGGTGCTGGGCGAGGTGGCGCCCTGGACGCTGCGCACGATGGGCATGGGGCTGGGCGCGTCGCTGCTGATCGCGATCGCGATCGCGCGCGGGCAGACCCTGGCCGTGCGCCGCGACCACTGGCCGCGACTGATCGTCGCCGGGCTGCTGTCGGTGGCGGGCTTCAATCTGCTGGTCGCGTTCGCGCAGCTCGCCGGCAGCACGTCGCGTGCGGCGATCGTCACCTACACGATGCCGGTCTGGGCCGTGCTGCTGGCGCGGATGGTGCTGGGCGAACGCCTGGACGGGCGGCGCGTGGCCGCCCTGCTGCTGGGGGTGATCGGGCTCGGCGTGCTGGCATGGCCGATCCTGCACGCGGGCGGCGTGACGTCGGGCGTGCTGCTGTCGCTGGCCGCCGGCTTCACGTGGGCGGCCGGCACGGTGTTCACGAAGCGCTTCCCGATCGACGCGCCGCCGATGCCCTCGACCGCCTGGCAGCTCCTGGCCGGCGCCGTGGCGGCCGGGATCGGGATGCTGGTGTTCGAAGGCGTGCCCGTGCCGAAACCGCTGGGCGCAGCGGCAACCCTGGCCCTGGTGTTCCACGTCGTGCTGGCGACCGCACTCGCGTACTTCCTGTGGTTCGAGGTGGTGGCCCGGCTGCCGGCGGGGGTGGCCGCGATGGGCACGCTGATGGTGCCGGTGGTGGGCGTGACGGGCGCGATGCTGCTGCTCGGAGAGCGTCCGGGCGCGGCCGACCTGGGCGGATTTGCGCTGATCTTCGCCGCGGCGGCGATCGCGCTGCGCCCGCCGCGCGGCGCCTGAGCGGCTCGAAAGGATCGAACCGGGTGAACGGTCAGACCACGTAGCCGAGGTCGATCGGCGCGCCGAGCAGATCGTATGCCGCCCGCGCCTCCCCGCTGCCGAACAGCAGGAAGTGGGCGAGCGCGCCGTTGTCGCGGCTGCCCAGGAAGTCGCCCAGATGCGCATCGACGTAGGCGGCGACGTCCGGGTTGTCGGTCAGATAGCGTGCCCCGTCGAACCGCTCGAACGCCGGCGCGGCGCAACGACCCTCCCAGATGCCGTACAGGTTGTAGTGGGTGAACAGCATGCCGGCATCGAGATCGAGCGCTGCGAGATCCCCCCACCGGGCGGCATAGAAGGCGGCATCGAACCAGGCGTTCGGCGTGCACCCCACGTGGCAGCCGTCCTCGAGATAGTGCTGCAGGGCGTCGGCCGGGGACGCGTCGCCACCGACGGCGGCGTGGGCGAGCCGATAGAACACGGGATCGAACAGGAAGGCGGCGGAGGCGCCGTAGGCCGGGGACACCTCCGGCGACGGTGCGACGAGGTCGTAGGCCGCATCGGCGAAGACCAGGCGTTCGACGCCGACGAGGTGGTCGCCGCCCTCGCCGCCCTCCACACCCTCGCCGCCGGTGTGCGCGCGCACCCGCCAGCCGTCGGGACCGTACTCGATGCGATACGCCGCACGTTCGCCCGCGAAGACGACGCTGTCCGTGCCGGCACCGCCGTCGATCGCGTCGTCCCCGTCGCCCCCGGTCAGCGTGTCGTCGCCCTCGCCCCCCGCCAGCACGTCGTCGCCGCCCCCGCCGTCGAGGATGTCGTTGGCGCCTCCGCCGTCGAGCACGTCCGCCTGCTGCGTGCCGGTGACGACGTTGCTCTCCTTCATCAGCGCCTCGAACAGCGCACCGAAGCCGCGACTGCCGTCGAGTGCACGCGTCAGGGTCGACAGCGGCTCGTGCAGGTCGGTCCAGGCCATCAGCAGCGCCCCGGTCACCGTCGTGACGGAGAACTCGTGCATGGTGTCGTGCTCGGGGTCCTGCGCGTCGAAGTGACCGTAGGCCACGACGACCGTGCCGGTCGACGGGTCACGAAAGGTCACCGAGGCCTGTCCGCCCGCGATCCGTTCGGCCGGCCGCGTCGAGAAGTGGCGTTCGAGCCCCAGACCCGGTCCGGAAGACATGTCGAGGGGGATGCTGCCGAGCGTGAGTTGGCACATGGGCGAGGAGGATCGATGGTGGGTGCGGCGTTCGAAGCACGCCCGGCGGCGATGCTGCGGCGGCACGTCGTCCGGGCGGATGGTCCCCGGACACGGGCCGCCGCGCGTCGACCGGAAGCCGGGCGGACACGGGCATTGCCCAAGGGGTTTCGGACGCGGCGGGCGGATCTTGAGCAGCACCCGCCCTCCGCCCGGGCGCGCGCAGGCGGGCGGTCAGGCGGCGGGGATCGGCGGTGATCGGTGATGACCTGCGGGGAGGAAGGTGCTGGGCGGCGATGGAGGTGCCGGGCAAGACGCGACCCGCCGCGACGCGTCGCGGCGGGTCGCACCCGGCGGTCGCTCAGGCGACGTAGCCGAGATCGATGGCCTGGCCCGCGGTGTCGAACGCCGCACGCTGCTCGCCGGCACCGTAGATGATGAAGTGCGCGATCGCGCCGTTCGTCCGGCTGCCGAGGAAGTCGCCGATGAACGCGTCGACATAGGCGGCGACGTCGGGGTTGTCGGTCAGATAGCGCACGCCGTCGAACCGCTCGAACTTCGGGCCGGGCGAACGGCCTTCCCACACGCCGTAGAGGTTGAAGTGCGCGAACAGCGTCGCCTCGTCGAGCGCCAGCGGCGTGAGGTCCGACCAGCGGGCCTCGTAGTAGGCAGCGTCGAACCACGCGTTCGGCGCACGCCCGGCAGCGGCGCCCCCGCCGAGATAGTGCTGCAGCGCGTTCTCGACCGTCACGCCGCCCCCCGATGCCGGATTCGCCAGCACGTAGTACACCGGGTCGAACAGGAAGTCGGAGCGCTGACCGTAGGCCGGCGCCGGCGCGCCCGCGGGCGCGGCCGGAGCGATCAGCGCAAGTGTCTGGTCGGCGAACTGCAGCCATTCGGCGGTGGACACGCGATCGACGCCGTCGGGGCCGGCAAGCGCCGTCACCTGCCAGTCGGCGCCCGTCTTCGCCACCCGGTATTCAGCCCGCACCCCGGCATAGGAGACGGTGTCGACACCCGGCCCGCCCTCGAGGAGGTCGTCGCCGTTGCCGCCGATCAACAGGTCGTCCCCCTCGGCCCCGAGGAGCCGGTCGTCGCCTTCGCGTCCGCTGATCGTGTCGTTGCCGCCCATGCCGTCGAGCACATCCCCGGCGCTGCCCCCGTTGACGGCGTCGTCACCGGCCAGGAGGGACGCGAAGAACGCCTCGAATCGACCGGGCTGCGTCAGCACGGGCTCGACCTGCGCGTACGTCAGTGCGAGCTGGCTCCACTGCATCAGCGTGGGTCCGAACTGACCCTCCGCGTAGAAACCGGTGACGACCGAGCGCGTCGGCACGAGCAGATCGAACGTGCCCGTGGCGACGAAGGCGGTCCGCGTCACGGGATCACGTGCCGCCACCGAGGTGTTGCTCGTCCCCGTCAGCACGGGCGTTGCGGTCGAGAAATACTGCGGGAACCCGAACGTCGCACGTTCGGTCATGTCTGCAGGCAGGCTTCCGAAGTCGAGCTGGCTCATCACGGTCTCCATGAGGAACGACCACCGCAGCCGACAGGTTACGTCCCGTTACCACTTTTCGCATCCCCGCGGCGGCGGCGCCGTCAGCCGCAGGCGCGCGGCGCGCGTTGAAGAAGGCCACGTCCCGGATTGCGAAGGCTCCGACATGACCACCAGGTTGAAGGCGATCGCGCTCTGCGCTGCAGCGCTGTCTGCGGGCGGCTGCGCCGTCCTGCCGGCCGACTCGGGCGTGTACGACCCGGGTCCCGGGGTCTACGGGCCGCCGGTGGTCGGCACGACCGGAGTATACGGCACGACGGGGGTCTATGGTGGGCCGGTCTACGGCCCCGGCGTGTACGGTGGTCCGGTCGTGCCGGGCCCTGGCGTGATCGTGACGCCCCCGCCGGTCATCGTGCGGCCCGGGGTCGTCGTGCCGCCGCCGCGCCCCTACCCGGTGTATCCGGCCTACCCGGTGCCGCCGCGCGCCGTGTTCCCCGGGCAGGTCGTGCCGATGCACCCGCCGGGGGGCGTCGGACCGCGGCCGGGGTTCGGGGCGCCGGGCCACGGACAGCCGGGGTACGGTCAGCCGGGGTACGGTCAGCCGGGGTACGGACAGCCGGGCCACGGACAGCCGGGCCGGCCGGCGATGCCGCCGCGGGGCCCCGGACGCGGCGAACCGACGTGGGGATCGGGGGCTCAGCCCCTGCCGCCGCGCGGGATGCCCCACCTGGGCGGCCCTGCCTCCGGCGGACCGGCGATGGCGCCGAACCCGCGCATCGTCGAGAAGCCGGTCGGGGGCGGACAGCGCGCGCCGAGCGGCGGGCAGTGGCACGGCGGCGACCGCCGCGACCACGGCCCGCGGTGAGCGGACCTGGCCCCTCTGCGCACGGGTGCGCGCACCCGTGCGGATGCGGGCGCGGCTTCAGCCGATGGCGCCCGCCGACCCCACCTTGCCGCGCAGCACGTGCTTCTGGATCTTGCCCGTGCTGGTCTTGGGCACCACCTCGAACCGCACCTCGCGCGGGCACTTGAAGCGTGCCAGGTGCGCGCGGCAGTGCTCGATGATCTCGGCGGCCAGCGCCTGTTCAGCCTCGGGCGTGGCCGGCATCCGCTCCGGGCGGACCTCCACGAACGCCAGCGGCGTCTCGCCCCATTTCTCGTCAGGCTTGGCCACCACCGCGCAGGCCAGCACGGCCGGATGCTTGTACAGCGCGTCCTCGACCTCGATCGAGCTGATGTTCTCGCCGCCGGAGATGATGATGTCCTTCGCGCGGTCCTTCAGCTTCACGTAGCCGTCCGGGTAGATCACGCCCAGGTCCCCGGTGTGGAACCAGCCGTCGCGGAACGCCTCCTGCGTGGCCGCCGGATTCTTCAGGTATCCCTTCATGACGATGTTGCCGCGGAACATGACTTCGCCCATCGTCTCGCCGTCGCGCGGGACCTCCTGCATCGTGGCCGGGTCGAACACGCTCAGCCCCTGCTGCAACTGGTAGCGCACCCCCTGGCGCGCGTTGCGGTCCACGCGTTCGGCCAGGCTGAGGTCGGCCCACGATTCGTGCTTCGCGCACACCGACGCCGGGCCGTACACCTCGGTGAGGCCGTACACGTGCGTGACCTCCCAGCCCATGCGCTCCATGCCTTCGATCATCGACGCCGGCGGCGCGGCGCCGGCCACCATCGCCTTGACCGGCCAGTCGATGCCCTGCTTGAGCGCGGGGTCGGCGCTGATCAGCGTGCTCTGCACGATCGGTGCGCCGCAGTAGTGCGTGACGCGATGCTCGCGCACGAGCGCGAAGATCTGCACGGGGTCGACCTTGCGCAGGCAGACGTTGGTGCCGGCCACCGCCGGCAGCGTCCACGGGAAGCACCAGCCGTTGCAGTGGAACATCGGCAGCGTCCACAGGTACACCGGATGCCGGGGCAGGTTCCACGCGACCACGTTGGCGATCGCGTTGAGGTACGCGCCGCGGTGATGCACCACCACGCCCTTCGGATTGCCGGTGGTGCCGGAGGTGTAGTTCAGGCCGATCGCATCCCACTCGTCCTCGGGGTAGCGCGCGACGAAGTCCGGATCACCCGAGGCGAGGAAGGCCTCGTACTCCATCGCGCCGACGCGCTCGCCCGGCCCGGTGTACTGCGCGTCGTCGACGTCGATCACGTACGGCACGATGGCCCCTTCCGCGCGCAGCTGGTCGAGCGCCTCGCGCACGGTCGGCGAGAACTCGCGATCGGTGATCAGCACCTTCGAGTCGGAGTGACGCAGGATGAACGCGACCATCGCCGCATCCAGCCGCGTGTTGATGCTGTTGAGCACCGCGCGTGTCATCGGAACCCCGAAGTGCGCCTCGAGCATCTCCGGCGTGTTGGGCAGGCACACCGCAACCGTGTCGCCTTCGCCGATGTCCAGCGCGACCAGCGCGCTGGCCAGCCGGCGGGCACGCGCGCGCACCTCGGACCAGGTGCGGCGCAGGCTGCCGTGGATCACCGCACAGCGGTCGGGGTACACGTCCGCGGCCCAGTCGACCAGGCTCATCGGCGTGAGCGGCACGTGATTGGCCGGATTGCGGTCCAGGTTCTGACGGTAGGGATTCGGATACGTCGGCATGAGGCGCTCCTGCGGGAAGACGGCGGCGATCGGACGATTGTAGGGTCGGGGCCTTGCGCGGCGCTGACGCGCGCACGACGCGCCCGCAGACCCTATGATGAGGCCCCGGCCCGCGAGGGCCGTTCCAACGGAGAACCGCCATGGCCGTCGACACCCTGACCGCCGACAACTTCGATGCCACCGTCACCGACAACGACATCGTCGTCGTCGACTTCTGGGCCCCCTGGTGCGGCCCGTGCCGCGGTTTCGCGCCGGTCTTCGAGAAGGTGGCCGAGGAGAATCCGGACATCAAGTTCGTGAAGATCAACACCGACGAGGAGCAGGCGCTCGCCGGGCACTTCGGCATCCGGTCAATCCCGACGCTGATGATCTTCCGCGAACAGGTGATCGTGTTCCAGCAGCCGGGCGCGCTGCCCAAGGGCGCGGTCGACGACCTGCTGGGCAAGGTGCGCGCGCTCGACATGGCCGAGATCCGGCGCAGCGCCGTGCCGTACGAGAACGAGGGCGGCGGCCAGGCGCAGTGAGCGGCCACCGGGCGGCCCTCGAACGGTCTTCGCGCGGCCGCCGAGCGGCCCTCGAACGGCCCTCGAACGGCCGCCGACCGGCCGCCGACCGGCCGCACCGCGCGCGGCGCCCTGCCCTGGCCGACGCGATGCGGAGCGCCTGATCGGCCCGAATTCGAACCGTGACGCCAGGACGGCAGGCGCCTCTCAGGGTGGCTCCGCATTGACTTCGCGAAAGCGCCCATGCATGGTGTGCCGGGCGCACGACAGCGGTTGCTCCGCTGCGCTTATCCATTCCGAGGAGAGTTCATGAAGCGTCGAGAGTTCGTCAGGCACGGCGGTATCGCCGGCATCCTGGCCGCGGGCAGCGCCCCGGCCATCGCGCAGACCCAGCCGGAGGTGCGCTGGCGCATGGCGTCGAGCTTCCCCAAGAGTCTGGACACCCTGTGGGGCGCGGCGGAGTTCATCGCCAAGCGCGTCAGCGACATCACCGGCGGAAAGTTCAAGATCTCGAACTTCGCCTCGGGCGAGATCGTCCCCGGACTGCAGGTGCTCGACGCCGTGCAGGCCGGCACCGTCGAGTGCGGCCAGACGGCGATGTACTACTACTTCGGCAAGAACCCCGCGTTCGCCTTCGCCACCTGCATCCCGTTCGGCATGAACATGCGGCAGCAGAACGCCTGGTGGTATCACGGCGGCGGCGAGCAGGCGTACAACGAGTTCCTGAAGCAGTACAACATGGTGGCCATCAACTATGGCAACACCGGTACGCAGATGGGCGGCTGGTTCCGCAAGGAGGTCAAGACGGTCGAGGACCTCAAGGGCCTGAAGTTCCGGGTCGGCGGCGTCGCCGGCGCGGTGCTGTCGCGCATGGGCGTCGTGCCCCAGCAGATCGCCGCGGGCGACATCTACCCCGCGCTGGAGAAGGGCGCGATCGACGCCGCCGAATGGATCGGCCCGTTCGACGACGAGAAGCTGGGCTTCGTGAAGGTGGCGAAGTACTACTACGCGCCCGGCTGGTGGGAGCCCAACTCGATGGGCCACATGATCGTCGGTCAGAAGGCGTGGGATGCGCTGCCCAAGGAGTATCAGGCGGCCTACCTGGCGGCCTGCGGCGACAGCGTCGCCTACACGATGGCCAAGTACGACCACCTGAACCCGATCGCGCTGCGCAAGCTGGTCGCCTCCGGTGCTCAGCTGCGCTCGTTCAGCCGCGGGGTGATGGACGCCTGCTACAAGGCGGCCCAGGAGCAGTACAGCGAGTGGTCGAACAAGGTGCCGGAGTTCAAGAGCCTGTACACGTCCTACTCGAAGGCGCAGTCGGAACTCACGCAGTGGTTCCGCATCGCCGAGGGCACGTACGACAACTACATGGCCAGCCGTCGCGGCTGAGCGTGCGGCGGGTGCCTTCGGCACCCGCATGCACCGCCGGCGGCACGGCTGTCCGACGTCGCCGGCGGTGATTCACTCGGGCTGGATGCCCGCGTCCTTCACCCATTTGGCCCACCGCCGGATCTCGGCATCGATCGTTCGCGCCAGCGTCGCCGAGTCCTGCGCGTCGACGTCGACGCCAGCGCCCGCGATCTTCTCGCGCACCTCCGGCCTGCCCAGCACCGCGAGCAGCGCCGACGTGAGCCTCGGCTGGACGCCGGCCGGCAGCTGCGCGGGCGCCATCAGCCCGAACCAGGCCTCGACTTCGTAGCCCGGCACGCCGGCCTCGGCGATCGTCGGCACGTTCGGCGCACGCCCTGCGCGGCGACCCGTGGTCACCCCCAGGCCCCGCAGCTTGCCGCCGTTCATCTGCGCGACCGCATTGCCGACGTCGGCGAAGGCGAACTGCAGGCTCCCGCCGATCAGGTCGGTGAGTGCGGGCGGAATGCCCTTGTATGCGACTCCCTGCGCGTCGATGCCGGCCATCTGCGCGAGCAGCGCGCCCGACACCAGCGATCCGGCCGAGCCGTGGCCGTAGTTGAGCTTGCCGGGGTTGGCCTTGCCCCACGCGATGAACTCGCGCAGCGTCGTCGCGGGGAAGTCGGGCCGCACCATCAGGATGAAGCCCGTGACCCCGATCTTGCCGATCGGGGTGAAGTCCTTCACCGGGTCGTAGGGCAGCTTCCGGTACAGGCTGAGGTTGGCGGCCTGCGTGGTGTTGGTGGTGACCAGCAGGGTGTAGCCGTCGGCGGGCGCGGACTTCACCTGCTCCGCGCCGAGGATGCCGTTGGCACCGGGCTTGTTCTCGACGGCGATCGGCTGGCCGAGCTGCTCGCCCATCGCCTGCGCGACGATGCGTGCCACGTTGTCGGTGGCGCTGCCGGCCGGGAACGGCACGACGAACTTCAGCGGCTTGGTGGGGAAGGCCGGGGCCTGGGCCAGCGCCGGCTGGGCGAAGGACACGGACAGCGCAGCCGCAGCGACGGCACGCAGGAAGGGGCGACGGGTCATGACGGTCTCCGGGAAACGGGTGATTCAGGCGCGGCCGGGCGCGGGCCGGCGCGTATCAGCGGGCCGCGCGCAGGGCCGCCAGGCCCGCCTCGAGGTCGGCGATCAGGTCGGCTGGCGCCTCCAGACCGATGTGCACGCGCACCAGCGGGCCGCCCTGCCAGGGGTGGACGGTGCGGATGCCGCCCAGGCGCCCGGGAATCATCAGGCTTTCGTAGCCACCCCAGGAATAGCCGATGCGGAACAGCCGCCGCCGCTCGCACAGCGCCGCAAGCCCGCGCTCGATGCCCTCGGGGGACGGATCGGCGAAGGCGGCGGGATCGAGCTCGAAGGAGAACAGGCCGCTCGCGCCCAGGAAATCGCGCTTCCACAGCGCGTGCCCGGGATGCGACGGCAGCCCGGGATGCAGCACGCGGCGCACCTCGGGCCGGGCCTCGAGCCACCGCGCCACCTCGAAGCCCGACTGCTCGTGACGGCGCATGCGCACGTCGGCAGTGCGCAGCCCGCGCAGGATCAGGAACGCGTCGTCGCCGCCCACGCAGATCCCCAGCGTGCGCACGGCCGACCACAGCGCCGGCCACAACGCTTCGCGCGCGACCACCGCGCCCATCAGCACGTCGGCGTGGCCGCTCCAGTACTTGGTGAGCGGCAGGATCGACATGTCGACCCCCCAGTCGAAGGGCCGCGCGAACACCGGCGACGCCCAGGCGTTGTCGATCATCGTGATCACGCCGCGCGCGCGCGCCATGCTGCAGATCGCCGGCACGTCCTGGATCTCGAACGTGTAGCTGCCGGGGCTCTCGAGATAGATCACGCGGGTGTTCGGCCGGATCAGCGCGGACAGCCCCGCGGCGTCGAGCGCCGGATCGTGGAAGGTGGTCTCGACGCCCAGGCCCTTGAGCATGGTCTGGGCGAAATTGCGCGCCGGGCCGTAGACGGAGTCGCTCATCAGCACGTGGTCGCCGGTCTTGACGACGGCGAGCAGCGCCACCGAGATCGCCGCGAGGCCCGACGGCATCAGCGCGGCGCGGCAGGCGTGGCCGGCGCCTTCGATCGCGGCCAGCGCGTCCATCAGCGCGTAGGTGGTGGGGGTGCCGGCCGTGCCGTAGGTGCTGGCATGCAGCGTACCGGCCGCGACCGCGCGCCCCTCGGCGGCCGCCTGCTCCAGCGTGTCGAACAGCACGGTCGACGCCCGGTGGACCGGCAGATTGGCCGTGACGATGCGCGCGTCGAGCCGCCGGCCGACCTCGGTCACCGCCGTGGCCAGGGATGCGCTGTTCAGGGGACGCGAAGGGTGTTCGGACATGGGAGGGACGCCATCGATACGGGGGAACGGCAGGGCCGCATGCGGCGGGCCTGCCGGCGTGCGGCGGGCCTGCCGCAGCGGACGATTATAGGGACCCGTCGAGACGCGGACAGGGGCCGGCCAGGGCGCGGGCACCCGTGCCGGGCGCCTGGGCGTACCGGGCCGCTGCGGCTACTCCAGCGCCAGCCCCTTCTGCTTGACCACGTCGCGCCAGCGCGCGATCTCCTTGCGCTGGAAGTCGGCGAACTCCTCGGGCTTGTTGGCGACCACGTCGAACGCCATCTGCGCGAAGCGCTCGCGCACGTCGGGCGCATTCAGCGCGTTCACCAGCTCGGCGTTGAGTCGCGCGAGCACGTCGCGCGGCAGTCCGCGCGGGCCCATGAACGCCTGCCACGACGTGACCACGAAGCCGGGCAGCCCCTGCTCGGACACCGTCGCCACGTCGGGCAGCTGGCGCACGCGCTCGGTGCTGGTCACGCCCAGCGCCTTCAGGCGGCCCGACCGGATGTGGCCGATCGCCGCGCCGAGGTTCTGGAACGAGGTGTCGACGTTGCCGCCCATGAGGTCGCTCATCGCCGCGGCGCCGCCGCGATACGGCACGTGGACGCCGAACGTGCCGGTCTGCAGCTTGAACAGCTCGGCCGACAGGTGGTCGGACGATCCCGTGCCCGACGACGCGTAGCTGACCTTGCCCGGGTTCTTCTTCGCGTAGGCGATCAGTTCCTTCACGGTGTTGGCCGGGAACGCGGGGTGCGCGACGAGCACGTTGGGCGTGGTCACCGCCAGCGTCAGCGGCTCGAGGTCCTTGAGCGGATCGTAGGGCAGCTTCGCGTACAGCGCGGCGTTGATCGCGAAGGTGCCGATCGACCCGACCATGAAGGTATAGCCGTCGGGTGGCGAGCGCATCACGTATTCGGCCGCCAGCGCGCCGTTGGCGCCGGGCTTGTTCTCGACGACGATGTTCTGGCCGAAGGCCGCCTGCAGCTTGGGCGCGACCGTGCGCGCGACGATGTCGGACGAACCGCCGGCCACGAACGGCACGATCACGCGCACCGGCTTGTTCGGATACGCCTGCGCCAGCGCGCGGCGGGGCAGGGCCGCAAGCGCCGCGGTGGCGGCCAGGCCCTGCGTGATCAACTGTCTGCGCTTCATCGACCGTCTCCTCGTTGTCGTTCGATCGCCCGCCGCGCGCGGCGGGGTCAGGTCACGGGCATCACCTTGCCCGGATTCATGATGCCCAGCGGATCGAAGGTCGCCTTCAGGCGTGCCATCAGCGACAGCTCGATCGCGGACTTGTAGTGCTGGTTCTCCGCCACCTTCAGCTGACCCAGACCGTGCTCGGCCGAGATCGAGCCGCCCGCCTGCGCAACCGCGTCGTAGACGATCGCGTTGATCGCCGGTTCGTCGGCCATGAAGCGCGCACCGCCCGCGCCTTCCGGCGCGTTGACGTTGTAGTGCAGGTTGCCGTCGCCCAGGTGCCCGAACACCACCATGCGGATGCCCGGGAAGGTCTGCTCGAGCATGGCATTGGTGCGCTCGACGAAGTCGCCGATCGCGGAGATGGGCACGGAGATGTCGTGCTTGATGTTGTCGCCTTCGGTGGCCTGCGCCAGCGGGATGTTCTCGCGCAGCGCCCAGAACGCGCGCGACTGCGCGATCGACGCCGCGACCGCGGCGTCGGTGATGATGCCCGCCTCGAACGCCTCCTCGAGCAGGCGCTCGAAGGTCTGCGCGGCATTGGCCTCGCTGTGCGGGTCGCTGCTCTCGAGCAGCACGCAGTACGGGTTGGCGGCGGCCAGCGGCACGGCGGCCGACGGCACGTGGCGCGCGACCAGTTCGCCGCACAGGCGGCTCATCATCTCGAACCCGGTCAGCGTCGCGGCGAGCCGGCGCTGGGCGAGCTCGAGCAGGCGCAGCGCGGCATGCGGGGACGCGACCGCGGCCAGCGCGGTCATGCGCGCGGCCGGCTGCGGGTACAGCTTCAGCGTGGCCGCCGTGATCACGCCCAGCGTGCCTTCGGACCCGATGAACAGGTCGCGCAGGTCGTAGCCGGTGTTGTCCTTGCGCAGGCCGCGCAGGCCGTTCCACACCTGGCCGTCGGCGGTGACGACCTCCACGCCCAGGCACAGGTCGCGCGCATTGCCGAAGCGCAGCACGCCGACGCCGCCGGCGTTGGTCGCGAGGTTGCCGCCGATCGTGCAGCTGCCCTCGGCGGCCAGGCTCAGCGGAAACAGGCGGTCGGCCTGCTGTGCGGCCTGCTGCACCTCGGTCAGGATGCAGCCCGCGTCGGCGGTCAGGGTGTTGTTGATCGGATCGACCGCGCGGATGCGCTTCATGCGCGCCAGCGACAGCACCAGCGCGCGGCCGGAGTCGTCGGGCACGCTGCCGCCGACCATGCCGGTGTTGCCGCCCTGCGGCACGACGGGCACGCGGTGCTGCGCGCACCAGCGCACGACGGACGCGACGTCTTCGGTCGTATCGGGCTGCGCAACGGCGCGCGCGCGCCCCGTCCAGCGCTTTCGCCAGTCGGTGAGGAAGGGCGCGGTGTCCGCGGGGTCGGTCAGCAGGCGGCCGGCGAACGCGGCGCGCAGCGACGAGAGATCGGGAGAGGAGGTGCTCATCGGAAGGATCCTGCGGAGTCGGTGCGCGCGATCGTACCCGCAGGCGGGTGCGTTGCGGTCGTCCGGAGGCGCGCCGCGGCGTGCATCACGTGCGCGGTGCGTCCGGCGCGAACGCTTCGCGCAGGCCGCGCGCCGCGTCGCGGAGCAGCCCGAGGTCGCTGCCCACCGCCACCACCTGGATGCCCATCTCGAGGTAGCGCTGCGCATCCGCGCGCACCGGCGTCAGGATGCTGACCGCCTTGCCGTGCGCGCGCACGCGCTCGACGATGTGGCGGATCACCTGCTGCACCTCGGGATGCCCGGGATTGCCCAGGTGCCCGTAGGCCGCCGACAGGTCGGACGGCCCGATGAACACCGCATCGACGCCGTCGACCGACGCGATCGCGTCGACCGCGTCGACGCCGGCGCGGCTCTCGATCTGCAGCATCAGGCAGATGTGGTCGTTGATCGTCTGCAGGTAGTCCGGCACGGTGCCGTAGCGGTTGCTGCGCTGGGCGACCGACACCCCGCGGATGCCCGCCGGCGGATACCGCGTGGAGGCGACGGCGAGCTCGGCCTGCTCGCGCGTCTCGATGAACGGGATCAGGAAGTTGTAGAAGCCGATGTCGAGCAGCCGCTTCATCAGCACCGGGTTCAGCGATTCGGGGCGGCACACCGCGGCGCTCGCGCTGTCCTTCAGCGCCATCAGCTGCGCGATGAAGGTCTGCAGGTCGTTGGGCGAGTGCTCGCCGTCGATCAGCAGCCAGTCGAAGCCGGCCGTGCCCAGCACCTCGGTGCTGATCGCGTGCGACAGCGACGCCCAGCAGCCGATCAGGCGCTCGCCGGCGCGCAGGCGTTGACGGAAGCGGTTCGGAATCGGGGAGGCGATGGCGCTCATGTCGGGGGTCTCTCGTTCGGGTCCGGATCGATGTCGGACCGGGTCTGCGATCGCTGCCGGAACCGGGTCTGCAATCGCCGTCGGGTCGGGTCTGCGGTCAGTGGATCTCGGGTTCGCCGCCGCCCGCTGCGGCCGGGCGGGCGGGCACGGTCTCGAGGAAGTCGAAGTCGCAGCCCTTGTCGGCCTGGCTGATGTGCTTCAGGTAGAGCTTGCCGAAGCCGCGCTCGAACTTCGGCGGCGGCGGGGTCCAGGCAGCGCGCCGGCGCGCGAGCTCGGCGTCGTCGACCAGCAGGTTCAGGCGCCGGTTGGGCACGTCGAGCTCGATGCGGTCGCCGGTGCGCACCAGCGCCAGCGGCCCGCCCACGTACGACTCGGGCGCGACGTGCAGCACGCAGGCGCCGTAGCTGGTGCCGCTCATGCGCGCGTCCGAGATGCGGACCATGTCGCGCACGCCCCGCTCGAGCAGCTTCTTCGGGATCGGCAGCTGGCCCCACTCGGGCATGCCGGGCGCACCCTGCGGCCCGGCGTTGCGCAGCACGATCACGCTGTCGGCGTCGATGTCGAGCGCCGGGTCGTCGATGCGTGCAGCCATCTCGTTGTAGTCGTCGAAGACCACCGCGGGACCGGTGTGGGTGAGCAGGTGCGCTTCGGCCGCCGGCGGCTTGATCACGGCGCCGTCGGGCGCGAGGTTGCCGCGCAGCACGGCCAGCCCGTCGCCGGCGACCAGGGCGCGGTCACGGCTGCGGATCACGTCGTCGTTGTAGACCTGCGCGCCGGCGATGTTCTCGGCCAGCGTACGCCCGGTGACGGTGCGCTGTGTGCCGTCGAGCAGGTCGCCCAGTTGCGCCAGAAGCGCCGGCAGGCCGCCCGCGTAGAAGAAGTCCTCCATCAGGTACCTGCCCGAAGGACGCAGGTTGGCCAGCACCGGCGTGCGCCGCGCCAGCGCGTCGAAGCGGTCGAGGTCGAGGTCGAAGCCCGAGCGGCGCGCCATCGCGATCAGGTGGACGATGGCGTTGGTGGAGCCGGACAGCGCGAGCACGGTCGTGACGGCGTTGTCGAACGACGCCGCGGTGAGGAGGTCCGAGGGCTTCAGGTCCTCCCACACCATGTCGACGATGCGCTTGCCGGTGAGCGAGGCCATCTGCGCGTGCCGCGCGTCGGGCGCCGGGATCGACGCCGACCCCGGCAGGCACAGGCCCAGCGCCTCGGTCGCGCTGGTCATCGTGGAGGCCGTGCCCATCGTCATGCAGTGCCCGGGCGAGCGCGCGATGCCGTCCTCCACTTCCTGCCAGTCGCGCTCGGTGATGTTGCCGGCGCGCAGCTCGGCCCAGTACTTCCAGGTGTCGCTGCCGCTGCCGAGGAACCCGCCCTTGTAGTCGCCCCGCAGCATCGGCCCGGCGGGCATGAAGATCGCCGGCAGGTTCATCGACACCGCGCCCATGATCAGCGCCGGCGTGGTCTTGTCGCAGCCGCCCATCAGCACGCAGCCGTCGGCCGGGTACGAGCGCAGCAGCTCCTCCGTCTCCATCGCCAGCAGGTTGCGATAGAGCATCGTGGTCGGCTTCTGGAACGGCTCCGACAGCGAGATCGCCGGCATCTCGACCGGGAAGCCGCCGGCCTGCCAGATGCCGCGCTTGACCTCCTCCACCCGCTGCTTGAAGTGCGTGTGGCAGGGGTTGATGTCGCTCCAGGTGTTGATGATGGCGATCACCGGCTTGCCCGCGTAGTCGCTGCGGTGATAGCCCATCTGCGCGGTGCGTGAACGGTGTCCGAATGAGCGCAGGTCCTTCACGCCGTACCAGCGGTGGCTGCGGAGTTCCTCGGGGGTCTTGCGGCGTCGGGCGGCGGGTCGGTCGGAAGCGTCCTGGGTCATGGCGGTGTCCGTGTCGAAGTCGATGCGGTCTGGGGCGCGTTGCGTGCGCGGGTCGGGGCGTGGCGCGTGCGCGTGACGAGGCGTGCCGTCTGCGGCGTCAGTCGGCGTCCGCGGCCCGCAGCGCGCGCGCGGCCGGCGCCACGCGTGCACGCTCGGCGTCGTCGAGCCCGCTGAGCAGCGGCAGCATCGGCCCCATGTCGGCGATGCCGGCGAGGGTCACCGCGTCGTGCAGCACGCGGATCGGGCTGATCGCGTCGCGGCAGTCCTCCAGGGGAAGATACCGGGCACGCACCTGCTCGGCCGCCGCCCAGTCCCCCGCCGCCATCAGCGACAGCAGCCGGGTGGTGCCGCGCGGCGCGACGCACACCGAGCCCGACGTCATCGAGCTCAGGCCGAAGTCGCGGAAGTGCACGATCGCCGGACGCTCGCCGATGCCGCTGGTGATGAGCTCGGGCGCAACGTGCTCGAGCAGCTGCCGCAGGTAGGGATCGTGCGCGGGGTCGTCGCGGACCACCGCGTACTTGACCGAGACGATGCGGCCTTCGGCGGCGAGCGCCGCCAGCGTCGCCGGCTTCAGGTAGTGGTCGGACTTGAGGTAGACGACGGCGGGGCGCGCCATCGCATCGGTGAAGCGGCGCACGCCGTCGGCCAGGCCCGCGTCGGTGTACGGGAAGGACATCGGCAGCATCATCGCCGTCGGGAACGCACGGCTGCGCAGCACCTTCGCCTGATCCATCAGCCGGCCGTAGTCGGGCCCTGCCGACGGCAGCACCCAGGTGTCGGCGCCCACCGTGTCGGCGAGGAAGTCCAGCACCTCGGCGTATTCGCTCGGCGCAAGGTGGTAGAAGTTGGCGTTGCCGCCGTACATCAGGCTGCGCACGCCCCCGGCCTCGAGATGACGGATCAGCGCGCGGTTGGCGTCGCGGTTCAGCCGCAGGTCGGGCGTGCGCGCCAGGGGCGGCACGGCGATGACGGACGACTGCAGGTCGGCGGTGCGGATGGGCGTGGTCTTCACGGCGGCGGCTTCCGGATGCCCGCGCGGGATGCGCGGGCATGGCCGAGTATACTTGTCTGACAAGTCGGGCGCACGGCCTGCGCGCGGTCGCGATCAGTCCATCCGCTTCCTCGGCAACCGCGTTCAGGAAGTTGTCCGACAAGCTGCGCGCAGCGCCGCCGCCGTATGATCGCGAAACCTTCCCACGGACGGCGCCTTGGCCACCCGCAGAACCCCTCGACCGACGCTTGCCTCGACGCCTGCCTCGGCGGGCGACGCGACGCCCGCCGCGACGCCGGCGGCCGCCGGGCCGCGCGTGCGGCTCGGCGACCAGCTGTACGCCCGCATCTTCGAGCGCATCGCCTCCGGTGCGCTCAACGTCGGCGACCGGCTGCCGTCCGAACTCGAGATCTGCCGGCAGTTCGGCGTGTCGCGGGCGGTGGTGCGCGAGGCGCTGCTGCGCCTGCGCGCCGACGGGCTGATCACCGCCCATCAGGGGCTCGGCAGCTTCGTCAGCCACCAGCCGGCGCCGCGCATCCGCACCCTGAGCGGCGCGCAGGACATCGCCGCCTATCTGCGCTGCCAGGAGGTGCGCGTGTGCGTCGAGGGCGACGCCGCGCGGCTCGCCGCGCTGCGGCGGAGCACCGCGCAGATGGAGCGCATCGAGGCCGCGCACGCGCGCTTCACCGCGAGCCTGGAGGCCGGGCGGACCGACGACCAGCGCGACGACCTCGCATTCCACTCGAGCATCGCGCAGGCCTGCGGCAACGCGCTGTACGCGCAGATCCTCGACAGCGTGCACGAGTCCGTCACCGGCTTCATGCGCCTGACGCTGGGCCTGACGCGCACCGGTTCGCGCCAGCGCGCACGCCAGGTGCTCGACGAGCACGCGGCGGTGGTCGCGGCGATCCGCGAGAAGGACGCCGAGCGCGCGCGCATCGCCATGCAGTACCACCTGACGCAGGCGCGCCAGCGCCTGGTGGACCGCAACCGCGACGCCTGAACGGGTGGGGCCCGAGCACGGCCGCACCGGCACATATGCGCTTTTCGCATATCGCCGGCGAAGTCGCCGCATGAACTCGACGCTGCCGACCCGCATCCGGAGACTGCGCGCCTCTCGAACCTCTCCCGGCAGGATTCCCCCATGCAACGCTTCTCGATCGCCCGGACCGTCGCGACGGTCCTCGCCACCACCGCCGTCTTCCTCGCCACGCCCGCCGTGCACGCCAGCCCGCTGGTCGAGGCGCAGGCGCTGCACGCCCGGCTGGGCGGGCAGGCGCCCGCCGCGGGCACCCGCATCATCGACATCCGCGACGGCAAGGACGAGGCCGGCAAGACGCCGTACGAGCTCGGCCACCTGCCGGGCGCCGTGCACGCGCCGTACTCGCAGTGGCGCGGCCCGAAGGACAATCCCGGCAAGCTGCCCGAGCTGTCGAAGCTCGCCCAGCTGATCCAGCGCCTGGGGCTCGAGCGCGACACCGACGTCGTGCTGGTCTACGAAGGCAAGGACGCCACCGACTTCGGCGCCGCGGCACGCGTGTACTGGACGCTGAAGACCGCCGGCCTCACGAAGCTGTCGATCCTCAACGGCGGCATGAAGGCGTGGCGCGCCGCCGGCGGTGCGGTCACCACCGACGTGCCGACGGTGCAGGCGTCGAGCTACCAGCCGACGATCGACACCCGCCTCGTGGCCACCCGCGAGGAGGTCGAGCGCGCCGTGGCCGGCGGCTCGGCGAAGCTGCTCGACGCGCGTCCGGCCGACTTCTTCGAAGGCGACACGCGCCACGCCGCGGCCAAGGTGCCGGGCACGATCCAGGGCGCCAAGAACGTCGACAACGCCGTATGGTTCGCCAAGGGCGGCAGCGCACTGCTGCCGGCGGCGGACGTCAAGCGCATCGCCCAGCAGCACGGCATCGCGCCCGCCGCGGCCGACGGTCCCGAGACGGTCTCCTTCTGCAACACCGGCCACTGGGCGGCGACGAACTGGTTCGTGCTCTCCGAGGTGCTGGGCGACCGCAAGGTGAAGATGTATCCGGAGTCGATGGTCGAGTGGTCGCGCGCCGGCCTGCCGATGAGCAACGTGCCCAACCGGCTGAAGCAGCTGCTGATCGACATGAAGCTGTCGTCGGCGAAGTGATGGGCGCGGCGTCCCTGGATGCGTCCGGCGGCGTGCTGCCGGACACGACGCGCGATGCGCAGCGCCCGCCGTCGGGGCCGCCGGCCGGTCCCGCGCCCGCGGGCGGCGCGCAGGTGGTCCGCAGCCTCGTGTCGCTGGTCGCGATCGCGGCCGGCTGGCTGGCCGTGACCTGGGTGGCCGGCCTGCGGCAGGGCCTGCTGTTCGTGATCGGCGCCGGCTTCGGCGCGGTGCTCGCCGGGGCGGCCTTCGGCTTCACCACCGGCTGGCGCGTGTGGCTGACGCAGCGCGACCCCACCGGATTCCTCGCGCAGTTCCTGGCGATCGGACTCACCAGCATCGTGTCGATCCCGCTGCTGGCCTCGCACACCGAGCTGTCGGGCGCGGCCGCGCCGCTGTCGGTCAGCCTGGTGCTGGGCGCCTTCGTGTTCGGCGCGGCGATGCAGCTGGCCGACGGCTGCGGCTCGGGCACGCTGTACAAGGCCGGCCTCGGCCATCCGGTGAGCCTGGCCGTGTTTCCGGCCTTCGTCGCCGGCAGCTTCCTGGGCGCGGCCCACCAGGACGCCTGGCTGTCGCTCGGCGCGCTGCCGGCGGTGTCGCTGACCGACGTGCTCGGCGCCCACGCGACCGTGCTGCTGCAGCTGGCCGTGCTGGCGGCGATCGCCACCCTGCTGTGGTCGAAGCGGCGCACGACCACCAGCCGCTGGCAGGGGCGCGGCGTGTACGTCGGGGCGGTGCTGCTGGCGGTGTTCGCCATCGCCAACCTGATCGTCGCCGGGCAGCCCTGGGGCATCGTCTACGGTCTCGGGCTGTGGGGCGCGAAGCTGGTGAGCTGGGCGGGCGTCGACCTGACCGCCAACGCGTTCTGGGGCCGCGAGGCGCAGCAGGCGCAGATCGCCGGTTCGCTGCTCGACGACGTCACCTCGGTGACCAACCTGGGCCTGCTGCTGGGCAGCTTCCTGTTCGCCTGGCGGCGGCGCGCCGCCTGCCCGTCGGTGGCGCCGATGGCGCCGGCGCAGTGGATGTGGGTGATCGGCGCCGGCCTGGTGCTCGGCTACAGCGCGCGCCTGGCCTTCGGCTGCAACGTCGGCGCGTACTTCTCCGGCATCGCCAGCGGCAGCCTGCACGGCTGGGTGTGGTTCGCCTGTGCGTTCGCCGGATCGATGCTCGGCGTGCGCCTGCGCGCGCGCGTCGGACTGAAGGGGTGACGACGATGCGCACACGCGACACACACGCGGGCGCCGGCGGCGGGCGCCGGGCGCTCGCCTGGATCTTCTGGATCGGGCTGATCGGCTTCATCGCGCTGGACCTGGCGGTGTCCGCACCGCGCGACCGGTTCGACGAGCCGCCGATGCTCGCCCTGGGCAGCGGCAAGGCGGCCGGCGCCGGACACTGCTCCGGCGCGACGCGCTAGCATCCGGCTCCGGGCGGCACGGTGCCGCCGCAGGAGACCCGATGATGCCCCCTTTGTTCCGGAGCCGGTGATGCGCGCCGTCGTCTGCCGGTCGTTCGACGACCCTGCGGCCACACGCGTCGAGGACATCGACGCCCCGCCCCTGACCGACGACGGCGTGCGCCTGCGCGTGCACACCGCCGGCGTCAGCTTCGCCAACCTGCTGGTGCTCACCGGCCGGCATCAGAACCGCGCCGAGCCGCCGTTCACGCCCGGGACCGAGGTGGCGGGCGTCGTGCTCGCGTGCGGCCCGCGCGTGACCCGCGTGCGCCCCGGCGATCGCGTGGTGGCGGGCGTGCGGGCCGGCGGGCAGGCCGAGGAGGTGGTGGTGCCCGAGCGCACGGTCTATCCGCTGCCCGACGCGGTCGACTTCGACCAGGCCGTGCACTTCCCGACCATCTACGCCACCGCCTACGCGGGCCTGGCCTGGCGCGCGCGCACCGAACCCGGCGAGACCGTGCTCGTGAACGGCGCCGCCGGCGGCAGCGGCCTGGCCGCGATCGAAGTGGCGAAGTGCCTGGGCGCGCGGGTGCTCGCGGTGGCCGGCACCGACGCGAAGCTCGACGCCGCGCGCCGTCACGGCGCCGACGTGCTGATCGACCGGCGTGCCGGCCCGGTCCCGCAGGCCGTGCTCGACGCCACCGGCGGACGCGGGGCCGACGTCGTCTTCGATCCGGTGGGCGGCGACGCCTACCGCGACGCGATGCGCTGCATCGCACCCGACGGCCGCCTGCTGCTGATCGGCTTCGCCAGCGGCGAGATCCCCTCGATGGCGGCCAACATCGCGCTGGTGAAGAACGTCACGGTGATCGGCCTGTACTGGGGCTACTACGTCGGCTGGGCGCGCGTGCCGCCCCCGCCCGGCACCGAGGCGCGGGTGCACGCGGCGCTGGCCACCCTGCTGGGCTGGTGCGCCGACGGGCGGCTGCGGCCGGAGACCTGCGCGCGCTTCCCGCTGGAGGGGTTCCGCGAAGCGCTGGCGATGATCGAATCGCGCGCGGTGATCGGACGCGTCGCGCTGCACCCGGTGGCCTGGGCGCCGGCCGCTGCGCGCTGACCGTCCGCGCCTCCGCGCGTCCCGCGACGCCCCCCGGACCGTCTCCGAGCGCCCCCGCCGATCTCCGCTTCCCGGCGCCCCCGCGCGGACCGGGACTGGCCGGGCCGCAGCGCCGCTGGTATCGTCCGACGACCGTTCCGCCGGGAGACGAGATGACCTCCACCGCCGCTGCCTCGACCACCGTGCCTGCGACGGGCGCACCGTCGGGCGACCCGCCGCCGGCCTCCGGGCGTGCCGGCTTCCTGGCGGCCGGCGACACGCCGTTCTGGCTGCGCATGCCGGAGTTCCGTGACCGGCGCACCATCGACACCGGCAGCGCCCTGATCCTGCTGCGCCCCGACGACTGCGCGGCGATCCTGCGCGACGCCCGCTTCACGCAGTGGAACATGGCGCAGGTCGAGCGCAATCCGCAGATCGACCCGCGCTTCGTCGAGCGGCGGCGCCAGGCGTTCCTGAGCATGGAGGGCCTGGACCACCTGCGGCTGCGGCGGCTGGCGATGGTCGCGCTCACCCCGGCGGCGATGAACGCGCAGCGCGCGCGCATGCGGGCGCTGATGGACCGGCTGATCGACCCGGTGATCGGCGCGGGCCGCATGGACGCCGTGAAGGACGTGATCGTCCACTACCCGCTGCCGGTGATCTGCGGCGTGCTGGGCGTGCCCGACGAGGACATCCCGTTCTTCGCACGCACGGCCGAGGACTGGGTGCGCTGGATGTGGGGCGGCCCCGCCGCGGTGCCGGCCGCCCTCGCCGCGCACGACGCGATGGACGCCTACATGACCGGGCTGATCGCGCGCCGCGCGCAGGCGCTCGGCGACGACGTGATCAGCGGCCTGATCCGCGCCGAGCTCGAGGGCGACCGGCTCACGCGCGAGGAGGTGATCCACACCGCCGCGTCGCTGATCGTGCCGGGGCTGGAGACCACCTACTCGACGCTCGGCTCCGGGCTGTACCTGTTCACGCAGCACCCCGAGCAGTGGGCGCTGCTGGCGCGCGACCCGTCGCTGATCCCGTCGGCCGTCGAGGAGATCCTGCGCTTCGCCCCGGTCGGGCCGACGCTCGAGCGCATCGCCAACGAGGACGCGCAGGTGAACGGACTGCACATCGCCCGGGACACCCACGTGGTGCTGGCGCTGGCGTCGGTGAACCGCGACCCCGAGCTGTTCCCCGACCCCGACCGCTTCGACGTGACGCGCACGCCGCAGCGCGGCCACATGACCTTCGGCGGCGGGCGTCACCTGTGCCTGGGCATGCACATGGCCCGCGCCGAACTGCAGGAAGGGCTCGGCTGTCTGGTGCGCCGCCTGGCCCGCATCGAGCTCGACGGCCCGGTGACGTGGAGTGCGCCGCTCGGCTTCCAGGGGCCGCGCGCGCTGCCGGTGCGCTTCACCGCCCGCGCCTGAGCGGGCACGGGGACTGCACGGCACGGCCCGGCGCCCGGAACCCGCCGGCACGTCGCGCAGCGCGTGACACGGCTGCCGCGACGGCAGCGCGGCGCGTGCTACTTTCGCTGGATTGCCGCCGCCTGCCGACACGTGCCTTCGGCCGTGTCGACGCGCGCGCCGCCCCGAGCGCGGACGGCGCCGCCGTGGGCGGCACACGGAACAGAGGAGGAGCACGCACGATGTCGGAGAAAGTCGCCACCCCGGTCGCCGCCGCGACCATCATGCTGCTGCGGGACGGCCCGCAGGGACTCGAGGTCTTCATGGTGGTGCGCCACCACCAGATCGATTTCGCCTCGGGCGCACTGGTGTTCCCGGGCGGCAAGGTCGATCCGCAGGACACCGACGCGCGCGTGCTGGCGCGCATCGCGCCCTATCCGAACGCCACGCCGGAGCAGTCGGAACTGCGCGCCGCGGCGATCCGCGAGGCGTTCGAGGAATCGGGCATCCTGCTCGCCCGGCACGGCAACGGCACCGGCGCCGCGCCGGTCGGCGACGCGGTGCTCGAGCGCTGGCGGCAGGGCCTGAACGACCGCACGCTGAAGCTGGGCGACATGCTCGTCGAGGGCGACCTGCAGCTCGCCTGCGACGACCTCGCGCACTTCTCGCACTGGATCACGCCCGAGTTCATGCCCAAGCGCTTCGACACCCACTTCTACCTGGCGCGCGTGCCGGCCGACCAGATCGCCGGCCACGACGGCCACGAGAACGTCGACTCGGTGTGGATCCGCCCGAAGCAGGTGATCGAGGACGCCGCGAACAAGACCCGCACCGTGATCTTCCCGACGCTGTCGAACGTCGTGCGCCTGGCGCAGTACGACAGCGTCGAGGAGGCGTTCGCCGGCACGCTGCGCTCGACGATCGTGCCGATCCGTCCCTGGATGGAGACGCGGCCCGACGGCCGCTACGTGTGCATCCCCAAGGACGCGGGCTTCACGCTCACCGAGCATCCGGCCGCGGCCGACCGCGTCTGAGGCGAAGCCTCCGGTCAGCGCCGCGCCTTGCCCGCGCGCACGCGGCGCCCCGACTCGACCGGGCCGGGCAGCTCGCCGGCCGCGATCGCCTCCTCCAGCCACGTGCGGATGGCGTCGACGCCGGGCACGCGCCGCGACACCTCGCGGTCGGCGTCGGCGCGCACGCGCACGCGCACCTCGTTGGCGGTCTCGAGCATGCCGAGGCTGGGCTGGTCCTGCCACAGCGCGCGGGCGGCGAGGACGCAGGCTTGACGTGCAGGGTTCACGGGTCGGTCCTGGCGAGGTGTTGGGGCGGCCTGGCGAGGGCGCCTGCCGATCAGCGATGATAGACGCTCGACCCACCCCCGCATGCCCCCGTCCATGAACGCTCCCACCGGCGACGCCGCCTTCGAATCCGCCCGCACCCTGTTCCTCGAAGGCGTCCGGATGTACGAGGCCGGGCGCTTCGCCGACGCCGAGCAGCGCCTGCAGGCATCGCTGGCGCTGCTGCCCGGGCGCGCGTCCACGCTCGTCAACCTGGGGGCGACGCGGCGCGCGCTGGGCCGTCCGGCCGACGCCCTCCCCGCACTGGAAGCCGCGCTCGCCGCCGCGCCCGACGACGTCGACGCCTGGTGCCACCACGGGCTGGCCTGCGGCGACCTCGGGCGCGACGCCGAGGCCGCGACGAGCTTCGCGCGCGCGCTCGCGCTGGCGCCTCGGCACGCCGCCGCGCGCTACCACCTGGCGGTGACGCTGAACCGGCTGCACCGGCACGCCGAGGCGCTCGAAACCCTGCAGCCGCTGCTCGTCGCAGACGACCCGGCGGCGGCCGGTGCCTGGATGCTGGCCGGACAGACGCTGCAATCGCTGGGCCGGCACGACGACGCGCTGGCCCCCTATCGACGCGCGTTCGCGCTCGACCCCGCGCTGGGCCGCGCGGGCACGCTGCTGGGTCAGCTGCTGCAGGACCGGGGGCAGACCGACGAGGCCGCCGCCGTGCTCGAGGCGGCGATCGCCGCCGGCGCCGACCCCGACGTCAACCGCTACCTGCTGAGCGGATTGCGCGGCACCGACCCGCCCGCGCATGCGCCGGCGGCCTACGTGCGCAGCCTGTTCGATCCCTACGCCGACGCGTTCGACGCGCACCTGGTGCAGACGCTGCGCTACCGCGGCCACGAAGCCGTGGTGCACGCGGCGGCGGCCGCGCACGGGCACCAGCGCTGGCGCGACGTGCTCGACCTCGGCTGCGGCACCGGCCTGTGCGGACCGCTGCTGGGGCCGCTCGCCGACCGCCTCGAAGGCGTCGACCTGTCGCCGGCGATGCTCGAACGCGCACACGCCGGCGGCTGCTACGACACGCTCGTGCTGTCCGACCTCGCCGCCCACCTGGGCGACACGCCGCGGCGCCACGACCTGGTCGTCGCGGCCGACGTGTTCATCTACGTCGGCGACCTGATGCCGGTGTTCGCGGGTGTGCGCCGCGTGCTCGAGGCGGGCGGCCTGTTCGTGTTCTCGGTGGAGACGACCGACGCCCCCGCCGGCATCGTGCTGCTGCCGAGCCTGCGGTATGCGCACTCCGACGCGTACGTGCGGGCCTGTGCCGCGGCGCACGGGTTCACGGTCGTCGACGTGCGCCCGACGGTGCTGCGCGAGGAGCAGCAGCGCCCGATCGACGGGC
>ENA-UPTA01000792-UPTA01000792.1-activated-sludge-metagenome-genome-assembly--contig:-NODE-792-length-36450-cov-6.694628_pt1 | contig 36450 bp, 31 predicted proteins | sample MGYA00238184_ERZ773361 | MGnify/ENA primary metagenome ERZ773361 (study PRJEB29100, sample SAMN05720205) | activated sludge metagenome | isolation source: anaerobic digester from wastewater... | reverse complement strand
GATCAAGGACGTCCACCTGGGCATTAATGGGGAGTTAATCACCCAGCGCCCCGCCGCCGCCGTCATCCCCCTTTTGGAGAGGGGGACAAAAATTATCGCCTCCGTGGATGTCAAAAAAGTGCAGTCTCAAGCCCGGTTGCTGGGCGTGAATATGGAAGAAGTGATCCTGCATGAAATCCCTCAATATTATAAAGTGGACGATGTTAATATGGCGATGAATCCTGTGGGGCTCTACGGCCGGAAGCTGGAAATTCATACGCTGATCATTGTCGTTCACGGCACCCTTCTTAAAAATATTATTAAAGGGGTGGCGCAGGCAGGGTACGATGTCGGCCCGGTTGCCCTGTCCACGATCGCGGCCGCGGAAGCGTCTCTCAGCCGTTTTCAGAAACGGCAGGGATGCCTGCTGCTTGATGTCGGTTCGTCCGTGACCAATATGCTTGTGTTTAAAGATGAGAATTTGAAACAGCTTTTCACGATCAACTGGGGGGGGCGGGTCATCACGCAAAGTATTGCGCGGGCTCTCGGGATTCCTTTTGGTTTGGCAGAGGAGATAAAGAAATCCTATGCTTCGGCGGTTGAGTCGGACCGGGGCCGGGATGAGGAACTTCTTATCAAAAAAGAGGAAGGCTATGTCCCGGTTAAGCGGGATACGATTATTCTTGCGATTGAGCCGGTTATTCATAAATTTGTTTCTTCTTTAAAGGAATCTTTGGAAAAGACGGGACTGAAGGAACAGATGAACAGCGGGATTATTATGATCGGGGGCGGGGCCATGCTCCCGGGGCTCCCGGAATGCATTGAGCAACGGATTGGCTTACCGGTGAAAATCGGGATGATCGAAATATCGTCCCGCCGGCTTCATAATGCCTCAAAATTCGCCGCGGCGGTGGGGCTGGCTTATAGCGGATTCAATAGAGCCCAGGGCGCCAAGGCATCTTCCGGTGGACAGGGCCGCGGTGCGGCTTTCCTCGTCCAAAAAGTAAAAGAAATATATCTGGAATATTTTTAATCCCGGCAGATCCGGCTGGACTTTAGAGACTGTTGAGGAGTTTAATCAGACAGATCGGCGTTCCGAGACCGGCGTTTCGACAGGTTGAAACTGATCTCTTTGAGTAATGTCCTTAACCTGTTCATCCCATTGAAAATATAAAGCATCCAGAAAGAATTGAGCAGCAGGAGCACAACGATAAGGCGGATATTAAAAACCACTTGAGCGAGGAGATATTCGGACGTGGTGTTGCTCGACGGCGGGTAAGGCAGAAAGAAAGACCGGATGGTATCATAGAAAAAGGTGAAGAAAATTATGACAAGGACAAATTCGAAAAAGATGATAAAGAAATGACGCACCATCCACCGGGCACACAAGTTGTCGAGATGACGAACTTTAGCCATAAAATCTTGGAAAGCCATAATGTCTCCTTCAATACAGTAACCGAATAATTAAATTTTGTGCTTGTGTCCTTAGGTATTTATTATACAATATAATATTAATAAAATACTTCTGCAACCTTTTTAATAAAAATAATCGGTCCCTATTATGAGCGCCCAAAGTCATTTTTGTTATTGGAAAGTCTTTCCTCTTATCCTTTTGGTGGGCTTGGGGTTAAGCTGCGAGAAGAAGGTCGCGGACGGGGTTCAACGGACGTATTTCAAGAACGGCAAAATTCAGGGAGAGTATACTTATAAAAACGGAGTCAAGCAGGGGCTTTTCCGGGAATTTGATGAAAGCGGTGACCTGATTCGGGAGGGTTTGATCCAGGGGGATAAAACCCAGATGACGGAATATACCTACTATTATGACGGCGGCCTGAAATCCATGGTCACGTATCTGGAGGGAAAGAAAGAAGGGGTATCCAAAAATTTTTATGAATCCGGGGCCGTGCATATTGAAGCGTCCTATAAGGATGACATGCTTCACGGCATGGTGAAAGAGTTTGCCGTGACCGGGACCTTGCTGGTTGAAAAAGTCTATAGCAATGACAAGTTGAACGGGATTTACCGGCAGTATATTGATGGCCAAGTCCATTTTGAAAAAACGTACGGAAACGACAAGCTCAACGGGGTTACGAAAGAATATTCCAAAGAGGGCAAACTTACGTTCGAGCGGACATATAAGAATGACGTTTTGGAAGGCGTGACTAAAGAATATGCCGAGGGTAAGGTTGTGCACGAAACCGTTTACGTTAACGGGCAGGTTGGGATTGAGCGGGAGTTTTACGATGACGAAACCGTGATGCGCGAAACGTATCTGGAAAACGGAAAATCCACGAAGATAAAAGAATACTATCCCAGCGGCGCTATCATGCGGGACCAGAAATTGCAGGATGGCCGCACCATGGAAATTGCCGAATTTTATGAGAACGGCGCGGTGATGTACAGAAAATACTATGACAACGGCGTGCTGATCAAATCCGAAAAATACGATCCTTATGGGAATTTCCTGAATTCAGACAGCATGTGATGTCCCCTCCAGCGCGGTGTCGCCGTTCCCCATCGAATATTCTTCCTTTTTTCTATATCAAAGCAGTTGTCTGACGGTGATTTTGGAATGATGGATAAGTTTTCCCGGCAACGGGCGCATATGATTGAGAGCCAAATCAAAGGCCGGGGCGTCCTGGCTCGGGACGTCCTGGAGGTTTTGGCGGATGTCCCCCGTCATCTTTTTGTACCTGAAGAGTTGCAGAAATACGCTTACGATGATCATCCGGTTGACATTGGGTACGGGCAGACGGTTTCCCAGCCTTATATCGTCGCTTTTATGACGGAAATCCTGCATCTGTGCGCCACACATCGTGTGCTGGAGATCGGCACCGGTTCCGAGTATCAGACGGCGGTCTTGTCCCGGCTGGCCGCTTTTGTGTATACGGTGGAAATTGTGGAGCCGTTGTCTATGAAAGCCCGGGCCGCGTTAACCCGGCTGGGACACGATAACGTCGCGTTCCGCTGCGGGGACGGGCGGCTGGGCTGGCCCCAGGAAGCCCCATTTGACGCGATTATGGTGACGGCCGCGCCCGTACAGATTCCCTCGGAGTTGTGCGCGCAACTGAAAGAAGGCGGGCGACTGGTTTTGCCTGTCGGAGGGGCGGATCAGGAGCTGGTTCTTGTCAGGAAGGAAGGGGGACGGATTGTTCATCAATCCTTGTTCCCGGTCCGGTTTGTCCCGTTGGTTTCGGGACCGGATATTCACGGAGAGTAAATGCCGATGGTTGATCGAATCCCTGAGCTGGTTTGCCCCGCCGGAGATTGGGCTTCCCTTACGGCTGTCATGGAGGCCGGCGCGGACAGCGTTTATTTCGGAGTCCAAGGGCTTAACATGCGCTATTATGCGAGAAATTTTGATCCCCTGGAACTGAAAAAAGTCATGACGGTTTTGCATGAAAATCATATCAAGGGATATCTGGTTGTAAATTCTATGGTCATGACTCCTGACCTTCCGAAGGTTGAGCGTGTTTTAGCCCTGGCGAAAGAGGCGGGTGTGGATGCCGTGATCCTCTGGGACATGGCGGTGCTGGCGGCCGTCCGTGATCTGGGATTAAACATCCATCTTTCCACCCAGGCCGGTGTGGCTAATTTTAAAGCGCTGAAGGAGTATGCCCGTTATGGCGTTAAAAGGATCGTTCTGGCCCGGGAATGCACCTTGGAGGATATCCGCGAGATCGCCCGCCGCAGGGATGAAGAAAAAATACCGTGCGAACTGGAATGCTTCATCCACGGGGCGATGTGCGTCAGTGTTTCAGGCCGGTGTTTTTTGTCCTATTTTTCCCATGGCGAGTCGGCGAATATGGGCCGCTGCGTTCAGCCCTGCCGGCGGGAATATTTGATTAAAGACCTGGCCGGCGACTGCGAATACATCCTGGGGCAGGATTATATTTTAAGCCCCCGGGATTTATGCGCGATAGGGTTTCTGGATGAACTGCTGGCCGCCGGTATTGACGCATTTAAGATTGAGGGCCGGATCCGGGCCGCGGAATATTTCCGGGTCGTCACCTCCTGTTACCGGGAGGGCATCGACGCGTATAAACGGGGAACTTTCAACGGGGGATTGAAGCAGGACCTGCGGACCAGGCTCCAGGAGGTGTATAACCGCGGGTTTTCCACCGGGTTTTATTTCGGCCGCCCCCAGGACGAGGTAAGCCGGGGGCTGGAGCACACACGCAAGAAAATTTTTGTCGGGGAGGTCCGGCGTTATTATAAAAGGATAGGCGTCGCCGAAATCACGGTTATGCAGGACGTCATCCGGGTGGGGGACCCTTTGCTTTTTATCGGCCGTTCCACGCCGGCCTTGTCGGCCCCTGTGGAGGAAATGCAGTTGGACCATCGCCCCCTGGATCAGGCTCTCAAGGGGCAGACCGTTGGGGTCAAACTTCCTTTTCCCGTAAAACCTCAAGATAAGGTTTTTCTTTGGAAAAAAATTTAATAAAATAAGGGTGATGATGGAATCTTCAGGCCAGCCGAGGATCGGGGCAACGATCATGTTTTGTAAATATCATGCGCAGACCATCGCTTTGGATAAGTGTGAACGGTGCGGCGCCCCGGTTTGCCAGGAATGCGCCCTTATGGTGCAGGGCAAGACCATTTGTTTTCAGTGCGCTGATTATGTCAGCGAAGGAGAGGAGCTCCTGGCTCCCCGGAAACCCTGGCAGGCGGCCCTGTTATCGGCCCTGTTCCCGGGCATGGGGCAGTTTTACAACGGGCAGTTCCTGAAGGGCCTGCTCATCCTGTTGACATCGGTGACCATTTTACCGTGGCTTTACGGGATTTACGACGCTTATCAGTCCGCCCAGGGCATGACCCGGGGGGAGATGCGCCGCAGCGGCTCCACGCTGTCGCTGGGGGCCTGCCTGCTCATGATTGTCATATTCGTCGGGACGCCGTTCCTTGTTTTTAATGCCATGCGGCATTACCGCAAAATCGCGCATATCCCGCCCCGGGACAAGTCTCCTATCACAACGCTTAAACATATTTCCGAGGCGATTGAGAGTTATGCTAAAGCGCAGGGCCGCTATCCGAGCCATTCCAACGCGCTTTATTTTAATGACCCTCCTTATCTGGAAGAGATGTATTGCAATATCGAACGGGACGGGTTCCGTTTTAACTGTCTGATGTCCGAAACCGGTTATCTGATAACCGCCACGCCTGTTTCGGTGGAGGAGGGCCAGATATTGAAAACTTACACCATCTCTACCGGGGGGATCCTTTCGGAAGAATAACGCGTTTTGTATTGAAGGAAGGGCGGAAACAAGAAAGGGGCCGGATGGGCCATATCAAGGTTATTCAGGGGGATATTACCGCTTTGGATGTTGACGCGATCGTCAATGCCGCCAACACATCCCTGCTTGGCGGCGGGGGGGTGGACGGCGCCATCCACCGGGCCGCCGGGCCGCAGCTTCTGGCCGAATGCCGGGCCCTGGGGGGCTGTGAAACAGGGCAGGCGAAAATAACTTCCGGCGGCCGCCTTCCGGCGCGCTATGTTATTCATGCCGTCGGCCCGGTCTGGAAAGGCGGGCAGCACGGCGAGGACGAACTTCTGGCCGGCTGTTACCGGTGTGCGTTTGACATCGCAGGGCAGAACGGGATTCAATCCATCGCCTTCCCGTGCATCAGCACCGGGGTGTACCGGTTCCCGAAACAGCGGGCGGCTTCTATCGCGGTCAGGACGGTACGGGAGGCGTTGGCCCACGGGGGGCCGGTCCAAACCGTGGTGTTCGTCTGTTTTTCTCAAGAAGATCACGAAATATACCTTTCGTTATGCCCGGGGCCGGAATCATCCTAACGGGTTCCCCGGCGGACGGGAACATATCAGGAGTTGGGGCATGAGGCGTTTTATAATATTCCCCTGGTTAAGGCAACGCCGGGAAAGGGAAAAACGGGCGCGGGACAGGCAGCGGCTTGTCCAGGAGATCGACGGGAATCTGGAAATTTATTATGTCATGACGCAACGGGATGTCCGCAAACCTCTGCGGATATCATCCTGGGACGGGGAGGCACCGGCCCGGACCGCCTTCCCGGCGCCGTTTTGGGAATACCGGGAGCGCGTGCAACGGTATAACGCGCGGCTGATCGAATTTTTGGATTATCAACGGTGGTATTCTGGGGATATTGATCGCCAGACCCGGGAGCACGCCCTGGTCCTGGAAGACAAAAAGGACCGGGTGGATGAGGTGTTGCGGACGTTAAAACCCGTGATGGCCGCGGCTCAGGAAGTTCTTGCCGAAGCCGGGGGAAACAAGCCCGTTTAGTCCCGGGGCCATTATCAGCGGAGGGAGCCATGCAGCTTATTCTCGTCAGACACGGACACGCTGTTTCAGACGATGTCGACCCGTCCCGGCCTTTAAGCGACACCGGCCGGGAAGAAGCCCGGAAGACCGCCGCGCAGTTGAAGGCCCAGGGTTTTTCCGCGGCCGTGATCTACCATAGCCAGAAAAAACGGGCCCGGGAAACCGCGTGTATTTTAAAAGAGGTTTTTTGCCCGGAGGCCCGTCTGGTAGAGAAAGAAGGGCTGGGTCCGAATGACAGGACGGGCGGCCTGGCCGAAGCGCTTGATCAGGAAACCGGCAATGTGTGCCTGGTCGGGCATATGCCGTTTGTGGCCTGCCTTTTGTCCCGGCTTGTCACCGGCTACGAAAATGAGATTTTTGTGCATTTCCGGACGGGAACAGCCGCTGTTCTCGATAAGGATGCGGCCGGGCGCTGGGACATCCATTCCATCATTCATCCTGAAGAGGGGAATCAGAGGGCTTCATAAACCGATGACATTGTATGATGAAAACATTTTGACCGTCTCCCAGTTGAACGGGTTTATCAAGGACGTCCTGACGATGGGCTTTCCCCAGAAGGTATGGGTGTGCGGCGAAATCCAGGGGTATGACCGGAACCGGAACAAACCCCACGTTTTTTTTGACCTGTGCGAGAAGGAGGCCCAGTCTCACGCGGTGGTCGCCCGTATCGGGCTGGTCATTTTTTCCGGGCGGAAAGCCGTTATCGAGGAGGTGCTCGCGCAGGCCCAAAACGCGTTCAGCCTCAAAGACGATATTGAAGTGAAGTTCCTCTGCCAGGTGGATTTTTATCCGCCGCACGGCGCCGTGCGACTGATCGTCGAAAGCATTGACCCGACGTACACGCTGGGGAAAATCGCGCAGGAAAAACAGCGGCTCATCGCCCTGCTGAAAAAGGCGGGCACTCTTGACGCCAACAAGGCGCGGCCGTTTCCCCTGGTCCCGTTGCGGATCGGGCTGATTACGGCGTTTGATTCCGCGGCTTATAATGATTTTGTCTCGGAACTGTCCGGCAGCGGATACGGCTTTCAGGTGTTTTGCCGGGACACGCTCATGCAGGGGGCCAAAGCGGAAAAAGACGTGGTCGCGGCTTTAAAAATATTTGAAAAAACGGGAGGGCTGGACGTGGTGGTGATCACCCGCGGCGGGGGGGCGATCGCCGAGTTGAGCTGTTTTGACTCCCGCGCGATCGCGGAAACCATTGCCGCAATGCCGGTGCCCGTGGTGAGCGGCATCGGGCACGAAATCAATATCACGATTACGGATCTGGCGGCGCACTCTTACCATAAAACCCCGACGGCCGCGGCCCGTTCTCTCGTCGAGCGCGTCGGCGGGTTTATCGCGGGGCTTGAAGAAAAATCACGGGACCTGAAGGATAAGGCGCAGGCGATGATCGCCGGGAAAGAGCGCCGTTTGCGCCAGGCGGCGCAGGATTTGCAGCAAGTCGCGTTTTTCAGCTTGAAGTATCAGGACCAGGAACTCAAAAGGGTGGAGAAAGGGCTGACTGTGATTCCTTTAAAGCTGGTGAGGGATGCCGCCAGGGCGGTGGAAGCCCGGGGCTTGGCTTTAAGCTCTGCGTTGCGGGCTTTTCAGAAGGCGGCGTCCGCGCGCCTGCGGCATTACCGCAGCGTGGTCGAACTGGCCGACCCGGCCAACATTATCAGGAAAGGATTTTCTTTGACCCGTCTTCCCGACGGCACTCTGGTCAGAAATTCAGGCCAGGTGCGTCCGGGAGACACAGTACGAACCGAATTGTCCGACGGCTGTTTTGACAGCCGTGTCAACACTATTGTGAAGGAGGCCCGGAGTGAAGGAGATAAAATACAGTAAGGCTATCGAGAAGCTTGACGAAATCATCCGCCGGATTGAGCAGGAGGAGATTGACGTGGATGAGCTTTCGGTGAAAGTCAAGGAGGCGGTGGAACTGATCGAGCTGTGCAAAAGCAAGATCGAGAAAGCCGAGTGCGAAGTGCGCCAGGTGGTTGACGCTTTTCAGGAAGGGGAATCATGAGCGCGAAGGCCGCCCCTTCGGGCCGCCGGAACCGGTTTGTCCGGCGCCTGGGCCTGTTTTCGCTGGGGGCCCTGCTTGTTTTCCCTCTGGTCAGCGGATGTGAATCCCGGCAGGCGGATGCCTTAATCGTCACGAAAGTGTTTGACGGGGACACGGTCCTTCTTTCCAGCGGAGACAAGGTGCGTCTTATCGGCATTGACTGCCCGGAAGCGTATGAAAGCGAGAAGCTTTTCCGGGACGCCCGGAGGACTCACAACGATGTCGAGGTGATCAAGGCGCAGGGCCGGCAGGCCAAAGAGGTCATGGTTAAGCTGGCGCAGGGTAAACGGGTTATGCTGGAATACGACGTGGAAAGAAGAGACCAGTACGGCCGTCTTCTGGCATACGTTTATGTCCCCCTGGCGTCTTCTTCCACCCGGGACGCGGAGATGTTTGTGACAGAGAAGGACGGCGCGCCCTGCATTTTTTTAAACGCGTCTCTTCTTATGATGGGGTACGCCAGCCCTATGACGATTCCGCCCAACACGCGGTATGCCGATCTTTTTAAATCTTTGCACCACAAAGCCCGGCAGGGGAGGAAAGGGCTTTACCGGTAAGGCCGGGGGAGGAGAGGCAGGGCAGGTTCTCTCCGGGGTTGAGTTTATGCTATATTATAATCACAACACGCAAAGGGCTGAAGGAATGCGAATCACACGGATTTTTGCAAGCGGCCTGTGTGCCGCCTTTCTGTTTTTGACGGGGTGCGGGAAGATGGATATCGCTAACCGGGACAATCCCGGCCGCAATATTATTTGCTTCGGCGACAGCATCACTGAGGGGTGGGGTGCCGGCGTTGACGAGGATTATCCTTCGCTCCTCCGGAAACGCGTCAGCCGCCCGGTGATAAACGCCGGCCGGTCGGGCGACACGACCGGGGAGGCCCTGCAGCGCCTGGAAGAAGACGTGCTGTCGGCTGATCCGTATCTCGTGATCGTGGAACTGGGGGCGAACGACTATCTTAAACAGGCCCCGCGGCAGCAGACGTTTAAAAACCTGGACGAAATCGTTTCCCGCATTCAGGAGCGGGGCGCGATGGTGGTCCTGGCGGAGGTGCGGGTGGGGCTGCTCCGCGACGAGTATTATGAAGGCCTGCGGGCGATCGCGGAAAACCGCCGCGCTCTTTTTATCCCGGATATCATGCGGGGCATCACATGGAACGCGGACTTGAAGTCGGACGGCATCCATCCGAACGCCAAAGGATACGCCTTGATCGCCGGAAAAATATACCAGTATATCGCGGCGCTCTGTGATTGATGAAAGGCGCTGTTTCCCCGCTTGATTGTTGGCCGGGGATATTGTTATAATAATATTGTCAAAGGGTGCACGGTCATGAAAAAGAAAATTCTGCTGGTGGAGAATGAGCAGGGCATCATTGATTTCATGGAGAAAGGCCTGAAGGCCGTGGGGTATGACGTTATCTACGCCACGGACGGGGCCAGCGGCTTGGAACTGGCCAAGAACAAGGCCCCGGACCTGGTGATCCTGGACGTGATTCTGCCGGATGTCAACGGCTTTTCAATCTGCGGCTTTCTGAAGGGGAACGATAAGTACCGTTCCATCCCTTTGATCATCCTGACCGGCCATTACGACGCCAAGGAACAGGTGTTTGACGATGCTTATAAACCCGATGCTTTTTTTAATAAGCCCTTTGATTTTTCGCAGCTTCTGGAAACGATCCGGAAGCTTATAGGAAAGACTAAATGACCTTTTCTCGCCGCCCGGCCTTCCGTCGGGCCTGTGTGATTCTTTTGTTTTATGCCGTATTCGTTTCGGGCTGTTCGGCGGCCCGCCCTCCCGCGCCTGCTTCGCGCCTTTCTGCGGATTTAATGGACGCTTACCTGTCAAAAGTCGTCAAGTTTGACGGGATTGATCAAGAGGAAGCCCTGATCCTGGCCAGGAGCCAGCTGTTTTTTCAGGGCCGCGCCCGCGACTTCGACGTGGAACATCCGCAATGGCTCCCGGACGACACCTGTTGGGTTTTGAGTTTTAAATCCGTCCGCCGGACCCTGGCCGATGTCCTCGCCGATAAGGCGATCGTGATCATGGTCGACAAACAAAACGGCGCCGTGACCGTGGAGGAGTGAGGGGAGGCTTCTGCCCTTATCGCCGTTTTTAAAATTTTGCCGGGTGTGTCGGGATTGGGATGTTCAGAAAGATAGATTCAATGGCGGTAGGGTGTTTTGAAAAGTTGTGGGTGGGCGATAAATGAGAAGGACTTAATTAACGGCGGGGCAATATCGTTACTAATATCCAAACACCCCACAAAAGCAAAATTATTTCTTCCGAACGCCTGACTCGACTCTTGTTATTTTAAAGACTCCTGATATAATAAGGCCGTTAATGATCAGCTCCCTGGCATAATTTTGAAATCTTTTTGGAATATTCTGGAATGAGAACGGCCTCAACCTAAGTGGCCGCGGTTAACCCTCATTTCATTCTGCGCCTGTAGCTCAGTTGGATAGAGCACCAGTCTTCGGAACTGGGTGTCGGGAGTTCGAATCCCCCCAGGCGCGTTTTTATAACTCTCCTGTGCCCCGCCCGCGAGGCGGGGCCGCTGCCCGGCAATAAAACGTTATGTCTATCACGCGGACGACTGCATGTGTAGTGTTGATCGCCATCGGGTTGGCCGCCGCGCTCGGCGTGGCCACGAAAGACATTAATTTCTGGCCGACGGACGCGAAGATTTATTATTTTGACGCGGTGGTTCGGCTTCCTCATTTAAAGCATCTGTCCCAGATTCACACTCTCATGGATTCGGAGCGCGTCCGCTGGCTGCACGGGAAAGAGATTCTGATCCTGGCTTTGTCCTGGATGCAGCGGTTGACCGGCGATTACGAAAGCCTTCGCCCTTTTGTCTGGCTGTTCCTCTTGGCGAACTTTTTTTCTTCGCTCCTGGTTTACGGCATCGCCCTGCGTTACTGGGGCCGTCCGGCCGCGCTTGTCTGCTTCACCGCGTTCGCGGGGTCTTTCTGTCCGTATCTTTATGTCCTTTTCGCGAAACACCAGCCGCTGGGCCTGGTGTTTTTTCTTCTCGCTGTTTTCCTGGCGCAGCGGGCTTCGGCCCGGCGCGGTTGGGCCTTTTTCGCCGCCGGCGCGAGCATGGGGTTGTCGCTTTTTTCTTCGCCGGCGTCCACGTTATATGTGCCGTGGTTCGCGGCCGCCTGCGCGCTCAAGGCGTGGCCCGGCACGTCCGGCCCGCGGGGATGGCGGGGCGCTCTTTATTTTTTGTGGGCCGGCGCGGCCGTGATTTTGGGTATTCTGTTTGTCGTTGTTTACGTGAACTGGCCGGATGTCACCGGCCATGTCCGCGCGTTTTTGGACTACGTGTCCATCAGCGGGTCGCATAATCATTTCTTTTATAACCAGCCGTTTCTCCAGCAATGGTTCGGAGCGCGGCCGGTGGCGGATATAAGAGGAGGGTGGGCCTGGGTTTTCCGTTATTTCATGCTTATCATGCCGGTCCTGTTTCCCTTTTATTTGCTGACTGTCCTGGCCTGCCTCCTGGCTTTGCTGAAAGAAAAATCTTCGTCCCGGCGGCTGAAGACCGCGGGGGCCGTTTTTTTAAGCGCCCTTCCGGTTGTCCTGATTGAACGTGTGCGCGTCGCCCAATACGGCGGCAATTATTTCCCCTGCTTTATGGGGATTGTTTTCATGCTCGGCTACGGGTTTAACGCGCTGCAAGAAGGATGGCCGAAGCTGTCAGGGCGGCCGGCTGTGAAAACGGCGCTTCTTACCGCCGGTCTCCTCATCGCCGCCGGGCATGTCCTGGTCAACGCGGCTGTTTTTGCGGCGGATATTTATCCCACCCGCCTGGCTTCGACTTTTTTTTCAGACCAGTTGAGAAATATGAATGTCCGCAAAATTTACACCTACCGGGAGCATCCTCACCGGAACCATTTTGTGCCGTATTTAAGCCCGGACATTTATAAGAATATCCAAATCGTGCCGGTCGATTCTTTGCTGCAGGCCAAAGACGGCTATGTCCTCTTGCCGCCGGTCACCGGCGATTCTATTTATATCCCGGCAACCAGCGCTTACGCGGATTTTGACCGGGACGACCTTCTGAACGAAATCATGGCCCAGGGGCGTTTGGGCGATTACGCGGTCCTGGACCGCAGAACCATTGCCAGTTCCCGCGTCTGGCTGCATGAGGAGGAGATTTTGAGCTACCGGAAATTGATGCTCGGCCACGCGTTGCCGGTTGATGACCTTCGGAGCCATGTGCTTCTTCTGGACGGCGTCCAAATATGGCGCGACATCAAATCGCTTATCCCGCGTCCGGAATTCCGGCGGGCCCGTGAGGAAAATATCCGTTTTGTGGGCAATGATCCCCCGCTGTATGTTTTCCGGGGGCGGCTGGAGCGTATTCAGCAACCGGCGACCCTGCGCTCGCTTGTGGTGCGCATGGGCAAACAGGGGCATCCCGCGGATGCCGTGCGGGTGTACGCCTACCGGCTGGACAGTAAGCAGCCGGTCTGGGTGCCTTTGGGGCCTGTGTTCGCGTCCCGGGCCGTGAAAGGGGAGGATGTGAGCGATGCGGCTGATGGCGGTGCGGTTGTCTTTTCTTTTGAGCCGGCGTTACGCGTTCAGCCCGGGTATTATTTATTTATGATTTACCGGACCGGGGCGAGGGATAAAGGCCATTATTATAAAGTTTTTTCCGGAGATATAACCAGGTTGTGACCCGCTCAGGAGAAGAGAGCGGCGGGGAGTAAAATAAGGGATTATACTTTACAAAAATAAAAGATTCCTATATGATACCAAAAAAAACGGGTAGCGGGAAACCGCCTACAATTAGAAAATTATAAACCGATGCTGACGCAAAACGTGGATAAACAAACCCCCCTTCATGACGAGCATTTGAGACTGTCCGCCCAGATGATGTCCTTCGGCGGATGGGTCATGCCTTTGAAATATTCCGGGATTCTGGATGAGTATGAGCACACCCGGCATGGCGTTACGGTTTTTGACACGTCCCATATGGGCGAGTTTATTATTGAGGGGGACGCGCGCGCGACCGGATTGGACCGCGTCTTGACCCAGCCGTTTGCGGACATGCCGTTGAAGTCCTGCCGTTACGGACTGATGCTCAACGCCCAGGGCGGCGTTAAAGATGACCTGGTGGTTTTCCGCCTGGCTGTCAACCGGTGGATGCTGGTTGTCAATGCGGGAACCATGGAATCGGACGCGGCTCATATCCAGGAATGCCTGTCGGACCGCCGGGCGTTTCAGAATGTTTCGGATGATATTGTCAAGCTGGATGTGCAGGGGCCGCGTTCCCGGGACGTTTTACGCGTCCTCATCCCGGGGATTGAAAAATTGGATTATTATACATTTGACGAATTTTGTGCCCTGGGCCAGAATATGATCGTGAGCCGCACCGGTTATACGGGAGAACTGGGCTACGAAATTTACGGCCCGGCCGATGCCGTGCGTTCCTGCTGGCAGCGTTTGCTTGAAAGCGGCGTTATGCCGGCCGGCCTTGGCGTCCGGGACGTCCTGCGCCTGGAGATGGGGTATCCGCTCTACGGCCATGAGCTCAGCGAGACGATGTCGCCTCTGGAAGCCGGGTTAGGCAAGTTTATGGATTGGGAAAAAGATTTTATCGGGAAAGAAGCCGTTGGCCTTGAAAAAGCCCGGGGCGTGCGCCGCAAGAACGTGATGATTTTGTCGGATTCTCGGCGGGCTCCGCGGGCGGGGCATTCTGTTTTTACGGAGGATGGCCGGGAAATCGGGGTGCTGACCAGCGGAACATTCTCTCCCGCTTTTAAAAAGGGTGTTGGATTGGCTTTGGTGCAAACCGAGCACAGCCAAGCCGGGCAAAGAGTCGCTTTTGGTGAAAAGACAAGTCAGTCTTCTGCGGTGATTGTCCGTCGTCCTGTTTATCAGCAGGGTTCATTGAAACAATAAGTGTAAACATATGGTAATGGCGTTGTTCAACGGACGTAAAGGAGTCAAGGTATGGAAGTGATGGAACATTATCATTACACCAAAGAACATGAATGGGTCTATCTGGAAGACACGGTCGCGACGGTCGGGATCACCGAGTACGCGCAGTCTTCTATGGGGGAGGTCACTTTTGTGGAGTTGCCCGCTGTTAACGCCGAAGTTGAGCAGTTTGAGCAATTCGCTTCGGTGGAATCCGTTAAGGCAGCCAGCGACATTTATTGTCCTATGTCGGGGAAGGTCGTGGAAGTGAACTCCGAGCTGGAGGAGGATCCGGAATTGCTGAATAAGGATTGTTATGAAGCGGGATGGATTGCCAAGATTGAAATTTCCAATCCCGAAGAGTTGTCGAAACTCATGTCTGCTGAAGAATATGAGAATTATCTGGAAAGCATCGGATAAATCTTTTGGGTGAAATTTTTTTGTTTTTCTCATGCCCGCCTGTGGTGTCTGCCACAGCGCTTACATCCTAACCTCTTATCTTTGGTCAGGGACTGTTCATCTTAAAGGAGGCTTTTTGAACCCTTATATTGCCAATACCGCTGATGACATGCGGGCCATGTTTCAGGCGATCGGAGTTTCTTCGGTCGATGATTTGTTCGCGGATATTAAGGAAGAATACCGCCCGCGTTCTTTTGATTTGCCGGACGGGCGTTCCGAGCAGGAGGTCGTTTCCCACCTGGACCGTTTGGCCGGGAAGAACGCGTATGGCCTCAAGCTCTTTATCGGGGGGGGGTATTACGACCATTATATCCCCGCGGCCGTGACGGCGGTGATGTCCCGGGGAGAGTTTTTGACGGCGTATACCCCTTATCAGCCGGAATGTTCCCAGGGGACTTTGCAGGCGCTTTATGAATTTCAAAGCCTGATCTGCGCCCTGACGCGCATGGAGATCGCCAACGCGTCTTTGTATGACGGCGGCACGGCTTTATATGAGGCGATGATGATGGCGGTCCGGACGACCGGGAGAAAACGCGTTGTCCTGGACGGGGGCGTCAGCCCGATTTACCGGAAGATCATCCGGTCTTACACGAAAAATCTCGATATGGCCCTGGTTGAGGCGCCGGTGGCGCACGGCCAGGCGCACCGGCCGGATATCAAGGCGTTGCTGAATGATTCGACGGCGGCGGTGATCCTGCAGAACCCGAACTTTTTCGGCGCGGTTGATGATTTTTCGGATATCGCCGCCATGGCCAGGGCCTGCGGGGCTTTGACCATCGCCAGTGTGTATCCGGTATCTTTGGGGTTGCTAAAAACTCCCGGGGATATGGGAGTAGATATCGTGACCGGGGAAGGCCAGAGCCTGGGGCTGCCTTTACATTTCGGCGGGCCCTACCTTGGGTTTATGGCGACGAGCAAGCAATATATGCGCAAGATGCCCGGCCGGATTGTCGGCCAGACCGTGGACCGGGAAGGACGCCGGTGTTTTGTGAACACGTTGCAGGCGAGGGAACAGCATATCCGCCGGGAGAAGGCCACATCCAACATTTGCACGAACGAAGCCCTGTGCGCGATCCAGGCGGCGGTCTTTATGTCGCTTCTCGGGCCGGAGGGGATGAAGGAATTGGCCCGTCTTAATCTGTCCAAGGCCGAGTTTGCCAGGAAAGTGCTGGAGCAGATCCCGGGCGTGGACGTGAAGAGGAGCGCCCCGACGTTTAATGAATTTACGGTATGCCTTCCGAAGGATGCTCAGGATGTCGTTGAAGCGATGATCCCCAAGGGTTTTGTCGCCGGGTTCCCCCTGGAGCGGTATTATCCGGGGATGGAACGTTACATGATCGTGGCCGTGACCGAAAAAAGGACAAAACAGGACATCCTGCAATACGCGCAGGCCTTGCGGGAAGTCCTGGGGACGTAACGCCTGTTTTAGGAATTTAAATATGGGAAATCATTGCGGCACATTTAATGTTACGGGAAAAAAAACAGGAGAACTGATTTTTGAGAAATCGGTTCCGGGCCGCCGGGGGTTCCGCTGCCCGGCGCCGGATATTGACGGGGAGTCTGCCCTCCCTGAAAAGTATTGCCGTGAAGCGCCGCTGCCGTTCCCGGAAGTCACCGAGCTCGATTGCCTCAGGCATTTTACGGGCTTGTCGCAGAAAAATTTTTCCGTCGACACGCATTTTTATCCTTTGGGGTCCTGTACGATGAAATACAATCCCCGTTTTTCGGAGCACGGTGCTAAGCTTCCCGGGTTTTCCGAACTCCATCCTTTGCTTCCGCAACTGCGGCAGGGGGAACAGTATGCGCAAGGGGCCCTGCAGGTCTTGTTCGACATGGACCGGTTCCTGTCGGAGATCACGGGGATGGACGCTTTTACGCTGCAGCCTCTCGCAGGGGCCCATGGCGAGCTCACCGGTGTTATGCTTATCGCGGCGTATCATAAGGCCAAGGGGAATAATAAAAAAATTATTTTAATCCCCGACTCTGCCCACGGGACAAACCCGGCGTCCGCGACCATCGCCGGGTTTGCGACGGTTTCAATCCCGACGGATGATAAGGGCGTCATGGACAGGGAGGCCCTGAAGAGGAATATGACCCAAGACGTCGCGGCTGTTATGCTCACCTGTCCGAACACGTTGGGGTTATTTAATGCCGGCATTGATAAGATCGCGGACTTGGTCCATTCTGTGGATGGGCTGATGTATTATGACGGTGCGAATCTTAACGCGCTGTTGGGGCGGTGCCGCCCGGGGGACCTGGGTTTTGATGTCGTCCATGTGAACCTTCATAAGACGTTCTCGACGCCGCATGGGGGCGGAGGCCCGGGGGCCGGGCCGGTGGGTGTCAAAAAAACGCTGATCCCGTTTCTCCCTATATCGCGGGTCGTTCGCAGGGAGGACGGCCTTTTTGCCCTTGATTACAATGCGCCGGAATCCATTGGATATATTGCTTCCTTTTACGGGAATTTTGGCGTTATTGTCAAAGCCTATGCTTACATTTTGCTGTTGGGGCGGCAGGGTCTGATGGAAACCAGCAACCATGCGGTTTTGAACGCCAATTACATGTTGAGCCGGCTGAAAGATGTTTTGCCGCCGGCGTTTGACCGCACATGCATGCATGAGTGTGTTTTGACGGCCAAAGCGCTTCTCTCCCGCGATGTTCACGCGCTTGACCTGGCCAAATATTTGATTGACCGCGGGTTTCATCCCCCGACGATTTATTTCCCCCTCATTGTCAAAGAGGCGATGATGTTTGAGCCGACGGAATGCGAATCCAAAGAGGAAATGGACCGCTTTATTCAGGCTTTGCGTGACGCGGTCGCCTTAAGCGCAGACGACCCGCAGATATTGAAGCAATGCCCTTCCACGATGCCTGTTTCCCGTCCCGACGAAGGCCGGGCCGCCAGAGACCTCAACGCTAATTTTTTCCAGACATGCATTTAAAAGACCTGAGTTTTGTTTCGCCGGAAGATAATCTGTTGTTTGACGATATTCTTCTGCACAGAGCTGACCAGGGAGAGACCGGCGAGGTTCTCCGGTTTTGGGAATCTCCCACTGTCTGCGTGGTCATGGGGCGGACGGGACATCCGGAGAAGGAGCTGTTGCGCGGGGCCCTGGACAGGGACGGAGTCCGGGTTTTTCGCCGATCTTCCGGCGGAGGGACGGTTGTGCAGGGGCCGGGATGCCTGAACTATGCGTTGGTCCTCGACAAGGAATCGGATGCCCGGTTACAGGATATCCGTAAATCTTACGCAGTCATCCTGGAACACGTGATCCGCGTTTTGTCTTCCTGCGGTGTCCATGCGGAGTTCCGCCCGGTGTCTGATCTGGTTGTCCCGGGAAAAGAACTGAAATTTTCCGGGAACGCTCAAAAACGGGGGAAACGGTTTATCCTGCACCATGGTACGTTACTTTATGATTTCCCGGTGGAGTTGATCGCAAGATATCTGCGGATGCCCGAGTCTGCGCCCGAATACCGGAAAGGGCGCGCGCATCAGGACTTCATAATTAATATTCCTGTTTCCCGGGAGCGGATTAAAAATGCGTTTGTCAGGCATTACGGTATCCGTTTGACCGAACGAACTCTTTCCGCGCAGGAAGCCCGGTGTTTGTTGGGAAGAGCGGGCCGCAGGTCGGATGCCTTTGGGTACTCTATATAATATGTCGTCGGTAAAAGGTTTGAAAAAACGGCAATTTTATTCTTTGTTAATTATTGACATCTATGAACCCGATTGTATAATAAGTACAGTTCTCAAAATGTGATATCCCTATACCTATATAAAAAGAGTGATCTGATGCAAGGAGGTGGATGATGAAAAAGAAGTTAACTTTGGTTATGGCGGTTATTTTCTTGTTCTTCATCAGTGTTCAGGCTGCCCAGGCCCAGTTGATTGATTATAGCCGGCGAAACCGCTATAACAATCCGGGGCAAAATGCAACGAATCAGAATACGCGTGCCCGGACGCCGGCTCCCGCGCCCAAAACAGCATCTTCCGCGGCTAAAGTGTTTGAAGTTCAGAACAGGTTTGAGAAGAAATATGACCTCAACCGGGATGGCAAGCTGCAGGGGGAAGAATTAAAAAAATTGTTTTCGGATGTCGTGAAAGAAGTTGAAAATGACGGACGGTCTGTTGTCATGTCCGATATTGTTGAAGCCTATGATGCCAACGGGGATGGTTATATCAGCAGCTATGAAGTCAGACGGATAATGCAGGAGATAAATAAATAAAAAATTTTTAGTTTAGAAATCCCATTGCCTTTCCGGGCAATGGGATTTTTTTTACTTTTCCGGATTTCCTGAATATTCGTGTGTTATAATTTTTAGGCGAGTATGAAAAAAAGAGTATTTATCCTATTTTTGTTGGCTTGCCTCTGGGGATGCTCGGGGGCGGCTTCTATCACCGCCCGTAAAAATTCGGCGCAAGACATGCAATCCAGCCGTGGAAAAGATTATCAGGATTATCTCTCGTTTTTCGAGGATGTCTACCGCACCATGGAAGAGAATTATTATTTTCCTGTGCGCCGGGAAAATTATGAGCATTTTCTTAAAATGTTTGACGCCAAAATTTATCCCCAGCTCAAGCGATCTCGGAAATCAGATAATTATATTAAATGGCGCAGTTCAGCGTATCTGGTCGATTATTTGAAAGACGGGGAGGATATCTTTTCGGCGTTTTTCCCGCCGCAGGCCGCCGATGAATATGAAAAAGAAGTCTTGGGGAAGCGGATTGATTTAGGGCTGGAGGGGGTCATGACTCCCGACGGGTTTCGTTTGTATCAGGTGGAGCCCAGGTCGGACGCGTATGAAAAGGGCATTCGCCCGAAAGATTATATCCTTCAAATCGACGGGAAGCCCCTGCAGGGGATGAGCGAGGAAGAAATCCGGGGGCTTTTGACGCCTTTGGAGGGGACTTGGGTTGAGATTCAATTCCGCGAGGATGTTTCTCAAACAGAGAAGATGGTTTCTTTGGAATGCCGGGAGTATTTCAAACAGACCGTGTTTCTGGTCCCCGTTAACGTTCCGGGTGTCTATTGTTTGCAGATTAAACGTTTTAACCGCAAGACTTCGGAGGACTTGACGTTGTTTATGTCGTACATTTTACAGCAGGGGGGACAGGACCTGATCCTCGATTTGCGAGGGAATCCCGGAGGTCCGCCGCTGGCGGCCCGGGAGATATCCGCCTTTTTCCTCCCTCCCCACGAAGAGTTCGCTTATTTCCAAAGAAAGGACAAGCCCCGGGCCGTGCTCGACGTCCCTCAAATCCCCGAGCATTTTCGTTATCATGGGAATATTGTTATCTTGGTCAATAAAGAAAGCGGAAGCGCTTCCGAGCTGTTCTCCGGGATTCTGCAGAGCAAGGGCCGCGCGGAAATTATGGGAACCAATACCGCCGGGCAGGTTTTTCTAAAAAGCATGTTTAATTTTGAGGATGAATCAATGGTCTTGTTGGTCACGGCGAGAGGGTTTCATCCTGACGGGACCGTCTTCAGCTTCCAGGGTATTGATCCCGATCAGCGGTTTTCCGATGACCAGGATCTCGCGCGGATCGCGGCGGAATATCTGTTTGCCAAGCGCCAGAAATCCTCTTCTGGAGTGGAGGAGTCGCCGTAACGGCTTGTCCGGGGGAAAAATTCCGGACGGGAAGGATGCCTGTCGTGTCGATTTTTCTGAAAATATTTTTTTTCCAAATTCTTGCCGCCATGATCACCATTAGTATTCTTAAGGTGATTCTAGACAGGAACCTCATTGAGTCCGCGGTGAAACAATTTGAATACCTCTGTCAGCATTCAGACCTGCCGTCTCCTCCGGAGGTGACGGTGATCAGCTGCCATCCTTTGTCTCCGGCGGTTTCTTCCCGTGTCCGTTGTCTTGTCAGGAAAAAGTTCGGGGAAGGGGTGAATGTCCGCTGTCAGACGGACAAACGTATGTGGGGAGGCGTTGTGATCCGGGTGCCGGGGACGGTTGTCAATTACAGCCTGAAAGACAGGGTCCGGCAGGCTGTCGGGAAAGGACCGGTCTCGTGAAAAGAATTCTGGTTATTGTCCCCGCTTTTAATGAAGGGGGCAGTATCAGGCAAACGCTTGAAGAAATTAAAAGCGCCCCTTTTCCTCTGGATGTCGTTGTGGTTGATGACGGCTCTCGGGATGAAACCCGTCGGGAAGCGCTTTCTTCGGGCGTGGACGTTGTTTCCCTGCCGTTTAATCTGGGGATTGGGGCTGCCGTGCAGACAGGATTGGTGTACGCACGGCATCATTCTTATGATGTGGCTGTGCGCGTGGATGGGGACGGGCAGCATGATGTCCATTTCTTGGAACCTTTATTGCGTCCTGTGTTGGATCAGGAGGCGGACCTAGTCATCGGCAGCCGTTTCCTTCCCCCGTTTTTGGGGTACCGCTCTTCTTTTATCCGGCGGATCGGGATCCTTTTTTTTGCCAATCTGATCAGTGGCATGATCCACGCGCGCATCACTGACCCGACGTCCGGATTCCAGGCCTTTGGCCGGAAGGCGATACAACTTTTTTCCCGGAGTTATCCTTGTGATTTCCCGGAACCGGAATCAATCGTGGTCGCCCAAAAAGTCGGTCTTCGCGTTCGCGAGGTTCCTGTTCAGATGCGGAAACGCGCGGCCGGGCGGAGTTCTATCCGGTATCTCATCACTCTTTATTATATGATCAAGGTGACTTTTGCGATTTTAATTTATATGCTTAAAAAGAACAGGGAGGGGGGGGCCGGTGAGCGTTAAGATCCTTTCATCGTTGTTGGCCTTGTTGCTGCTGGCCTTAATCGTTGAGCTTGTCCGGCGGGAGAAGTTGACATTTAAGTACGCGGCGGGATGGCTTTTAGTCTCTCTCGGCGGGTTGATATTGTCCTTTTTTGACGGAATCTTATTGGCCGTTTCCCGGTTCTTCGGCTTTGAGCTCTTGAGTAACTTTATTTTTTTCGCCATGATCGGCGTTTTTGTTTTTTTGAGTTTATTGCTGACAATTATGCTGTGCCAGCAGAATGTCCGCAACGACCGCATGGCGCAGAAAATCGGGTTGTTGGAAAATCGGCTGGAAAAATTTGAGAAGGAACAGAGTCGGAAAGGATAATCTTGTTGATGTCATAAGGCCGGAGGGTGGGTTAACGAAGGAGTGTTTTTATGGGGCAATGCACGGCATCGAACTGGGACGGCTTTTGGGGGCACGCGGAAGCGACGGTGATAAATGCTTCGTGGTCTAAAAAGCGTGTCATCCGGATAGTATCTCCTTTGTTATCCGGCCGGGCCTCGGTTCTTGATGCGGGTTGCGGGAGCGGTTTTTTTTCGAAGTTTTTTTGTGATCAGGGCTTGTCTGTGGTCTCCTTGGATTATTCCCCGGTGGCGTTGTCTTTGACTGCCCGCTGCACGGGGCATCGTTCTCAGATAATCAGGGCGGACCTTTTGGACCCGTCTTTGCCGGGGCTTTTACAGAAAAAGTTTGATGTGGTTTTTTCTGACGGGCTTTTTGAACATTTCTCGCGGGAAGAACAGGATGTTATGCTGAAGAACCTTCTTGCTTTGCTGACGGTGGACGGGCTTCTGGTGACGTTTGTCCCCAACCGTTGGTCTCCGTGGCAGGTCATCCGTCCGTTTTTTATGCCCGGCATCAAAGAAGATCCGTTTGATTATTCCGGCTTGTTGGACCTGTACGCCCGTAATGGACTCGCGGTCATTTCCTCGGGGGGAATCAATATGGTCCCGTTCCGCTGGTCCCCGGATACTTTGTTGGGGAGGCGTTTCGGCATGCTGCTTTTTGCCGTCGGGAAAAAGTCTTTATGAAATTTTCTCCAGGCGGCCCCCCGCCGGGTGGCCGTCGGTATTGATAGGGGGTCCTGGAGCACGGCCTGTATGTTGTTGTTCACGTGGAGATCAGAATGGTTGAACAAGTAAGTATCGTCATACCGGCTTTCAATGCCGGGAAAACAATCACGCAGACAATTCAAGCCTGCCTGAACCAGGATTACGCTCATGTGAAGGAGGTCATCGTCATTGATGACGGTTCGATGGATGAGACCGGAGAGCGGGTGAGGGCGGCGGGTGTTTCTTGTGTCCGGCAGAATAACGCCGGCCCCGCTCAGGCCAGAAATAAAGGCGCGGCGCTTGCGGCAGGGGATGTGATTTGTTTTACGGATGCGGATTGTATTCCTCACCCGAATTGGGTCCGGAGTCTCCTGCGGCATTTCTCCGACCCGGCTGTCGGAGCGGTCATGGGGAGTTATGGAATCGCTAATCCGCAATCCTGGCTGGCGCGCGCGGTTTATCAGGAGATTATGTTTCGTCACCGGCGCATGCCTGTTTATCCGAAAGTGTTTGGAAGTTATAATGTGGCTATCCGCAAAACGGTGTTTGATAATGTCGGGGGATTTAACGGCGAGTATCCTCATGCCAGCGGAGAGGATAACGACCTGAGTTATCGTATTTTATCCTGCGGATATAAAATTTTTTTCGCGAAGGATGCTTTAGTCGATCATCATCACCCGGAAATGGTAAAAAAATATTTACGGGAACAATACAGGCATGGATTTTGGCGCTTTAAAATGTACCGGGCTTATCCTAAGATGATGAGGGGAGATGATTATACTTTCTGGAAAGATTCATTTGAAATTTTCCTTTCCTACTGTTTGCTGGCGGCTCTGTTGCTGGGGATTTTTTCCTCTTTTTTTAGATATGTTTCAATATCATTCATTTTAATAATTTTCATCGTAGAAATTTTTTTTAGTATTAAATTTAAATGTGACAATATATATATATTAAAATATTCATACATAATGTTAGTCAGAACGGTCGCCAGAGCGGTTGGTTTTACGGCCGGAGGCATTTCAACGCTTTTGAATAGACGACGTTACCCCTTAATTCCCCGTTAGAACAGGATTTTTTGCCGGTTGTTAGGCCCCCCCAAAGTGAATTTCTCCCTGCGGAAATCCTCCTTCTATCCTTCCGTGTCTTTCTGAAAAATCTCCTCGAGAAAAACCCGGAATATGTCAAAAATGCTCAAAAAAAAGACAATTAAGTATTTGTCCCCTTATGCACTTATGTTAGAATCAACATGTAATTTAAATTTGCTTTGTGGGAAACTATATTTTATACTTTTTTTTATAGTCAAAATAATCGTGACTTATGGCCTATTACACACTTTTAGGTTTTAATAAAGAGCCATTCTCAACAAGCCCGGATCCAGAATTTTTTTATCTGACCAAAGAACATGAGATGGCGCTCACCAATATTTTGATTGAGCTGCACCTTAAGCGCGGTTTGTCTGTGATTTTTGGTGATGTTGGAACCGGCAAAACGAGCCTTTCCCGCTTGCTTGTCCAGGAATTAAAAAAGCGTAGCAACATGCTTTTTCATATTGTCCTGAACCCTGTCTTTTCTGATGAGAGACAATTCCTTATTTCCTTATCGCGAAATTTTAACGTGGACGCGTTTTTGGGGCTTGATCCCTATAAAGCGGATATCCTGGAACTTCGGGATGCCTTTGAAAAATTTCTTATTCACAAGGTCCTGGAAGAAAGGCAAACGGTTATCCTGATTATTGACGAGGCGCAAAAATTGGATTGCGACACCCTGGAAACCCTGCGTATTCTGCTGAATTTTGAAACCAACGAATTCAAGCTGCTGCAGCTTGTCCTTTTGGGGCAAGTGGAACTTTATGCCAAGATTATGACAATGTCAAATTTTCTTGACCGGATCACGTTCAAGTACACACTCAATCCTTTGGGTGTGAAAGAAACAAAGGAGTTGATCACCTACCGCGTGACAACGGCTGGGTACAACAGCCGGATGGAGTTGTTTTTGGATGAAGCGATTACTGAAATTTATAACTATACCCGCGGTTATCCGCGGAAGATAACGAAGCTTTGTCATCAGGTCCTCAAGGAAGTCATCCTGCAGAATAGACATGCGATTGATCGGCGCTTAGTGCGAGACGTGATTGAAAAGGAAGAACAGTTCCGGATCCGGGGGCTTGACCTTCCTCAACAAAACCCGTTTGATTTGGGATATCGCTTATTCCCGCAAGCGAATTTCAAGCCGGGGGATCACCTCCAAGAATGATATTTTTCTTGGTTTTCCGTTTTTAACATATGGCGAAAGAAACGGCAGAACAAAAATTACTCAAACTTATTGAGGCGACGGAAGCTCAGGATAAAACGCCTTCCTCCGCTGAGCCGGCTGCCGTGCGGGGGCCGTCTACCAGCCTCGAGGCCCAGAAGACGTTGAGTTCGGTCCAGAGCATCGGGTTGGCCACGATTACCCTGCCGTCCTTCGTCGGGCAGCTGATGAATGTCCTGCGTGATCCCTCGACACTGGCCCAGTTGCCGCAGACGTTGAGCATTAAGGAGCTTAACAAGGTGCTGCTGATCCTTGTGCTGCTGATCGGGATTTATTTCGTTTCCGATTTCAGCAAGGGGATGAAGGCGGCGCAGAAAGATATACGGTTGGATGAGACTCCTTTGACTGCGGCGGAATCCGTTGGCTTGGCCACGGTGGGGGATTTGCTGGGGCAGTATGTCAAAGATATTTCCCAATATATGGCCCTGGTGTCTTACCGGAATATTTTCCAGCCGTATGAAAGGAAAGTTGAGGTGGCCGATGAAGTCGTGGAAGAGTTCCTTCCTAACCAGCAGATCGCCGAGAAAGTGAACCAGTTTAAACTGGTCGGCATCTCCTGGCGGGAAACTCCTGATTCGGTCATGGTGATGATCGAGGATAATCAGACTCAGGTGACGCATTTTTTAAAAAGCGGGGAGGAATTCCAGGGAGTGAGAGTGGAAACGATTTACGCGGACAGCGTGGAATTCTCCTATAACGGCGAAAAGATGAACGTAAAGTTATGAAAAATTGTTTGCTGGGAGTCATTTTCTTGTTTTGGGGGGCGGGGGCGGCATGGGGGCCGGTTTGGTGCGGGGAAATTTTCGCTCAGGAGGTGGAAGCCCCTGGCCCGGAAACCACGGCCCCAGCGGTCAACGCGGTGACTTCGCAGGACAGGGACGTTCTCCTGGATAGCCTGATGTCCCCGCGGCCCATCGATTTTACCGAGCCGGAAACCTCTCTGGAAGAGCGGCTGGCGCGGAAGATCACTTTGGATGTGCGGGAGATGAGCGTTATTGATGTGCTGAAATTCCTGGCGATGAACGGCAATTTTAACCTCGTGACGCACGGGACGATTCAGGGCCGGGCGACGTTTTACTTGAAAAGTGTTTCCATAAAGGACGCTTTGGATATCGCCATCCTGTCCAGCCGGCTCGCCTATGTGGTCGAGAACGATATTATCCGGGTCATGACCGACCAGGAATATGAACTGACCTATGGGAAAAAATTCAGCGATAACAGCGTTATTGAAATTGTGCAGTTAAAATACGCCAAGCCGAGTTATGTGCTGGCGGCTTTGGAGAATATCAAGAGCGCTTTAGGCCGGATTATTATCGATGAGGACACGGGTTCGGTTGTCATGATCGACAGTAAGGCCACGGTTGAGAAAATGAAGGAGAGCATCGAAGACATGGAGCGGCCCCTGGAACCGATCGTTTATACTTTGCAATATGCGAAGGCGGACGTGGTTGCGGAAAAATTGCGGGCCCGCATCGACGCGCATTCGGTGGGGACGATCACGGTCGATGAACGGACGAACCAGCTGATTGTGCGCGCTTTCCCGGAACGACGCAAGGAAATCGAAGAACTGATTATTTCTTTGGACAAGCCGACGCAGGAAGTTTTGGTTGAGGCCCGTGTCCTTCAGGTGGTTTTTAAACCCCAGGAGGATTACGGAATAGACTGGCAGTTGGATTTCCGCGACAGCAAGTATGATATTTTGCGCCGGATGAGCGTTTCGAACATCCTGATGAATGAAGACAGCCTGTCTTCCGGCGATAACCTGTTCTCGAAATACGCGCGTTACGCTGTCGGTAATTTTGACGTGAATAAGTTTGAGCTTGCGATCCGGGCTTTAAAATCCGTGAACGACACAAAAATTTTGTCTAATCCGAAGCTCCTGGTCACCAATAATGAGGAGGCGAAAATCCATGTGGGGGACACAGTCCCTTATATTATTTCTACGACCTCTGGCACGGGGGATAACGCGATCACGTCCGAAGATGTCCGGTTTGTGGATGTCGGGCTCAAGTTGAATGTCCGGCCGACGATCAATAGCGAGGGCTATGTCACGATGGTGCTGAAACCGGAAATATCTACTGTCGTAGGATCTATCGAATCCCAAGGGGGAGGGATTCCGCAGGTTAACAAAACGTTGGTTGAGACAACCGTAATGGTGAAGGACGGGATGACGATTGTCCTGGGGGGGTTAAAAAAGGAAAATAAGGTTTATGTCCGCACGGGGGTGCCTGTCTTGATGGACATCCCGTTTGTGAAGCGGTTGTTCAGTTCGGAAAGTAACGCAATCGAAGCGACAGAAATCGTGATTTTTATTACCCCTCATATCGTTTCCGGTGATACGCCCCATGATGATTATAAGGGGCATATTAAACCTGAGGCCGATTATGGGGCGGAGAACCGTTCGTCGCCCAACCCGGTAGGGTTAAAATTGAAGGAGTAAACGTGAAGAGGGATGTCCATGGAGACGGAGTGTGGCGTATGATTAAATTCTCTGTGCAGGTGAAAACCATGTTTCAGCAGGGAGGGTGGTTTGTCGTTTCCCTCGGGCTGGGGATGGGATTTTTGACGTCCGCCGTTTTTTCGCAAGAAGAGCCGTTAACCGTTGAGGGGGACATGACGATTGTGGAAACGGAAATTGGTTTGGACCAAATTGTCGTGCAGAGGAATAAGCCGTCCCGCCCGGCAAAAGACTCATCGGTTCCGGGAGCCGGCACGGGGCAGGAGAAGCTTCTTCGCCTTGGGGACCGCGGCCCTTCGGTTACTCCGGACAAAATTGTTGATTTAAACCGTTTCTTGAAGAAGGCGATTGAAGAGAATCAGCAGTTGGAGGCGGATAAGGCCGGATTAGATCAGCAGTTAAAAAACCTCCGCGGCCAAAGGACGATTGAGGTGAACCGCATTAAGTCCATCGGGACGGAAAGAGATTCCTATAAAGGGATGTTGGAGCAGGCCCAGAAAAATGTGCTGAAACTGACGGAACAAATAAGTGATTTGGAGAGTCAGATTGCCGAAAAAGACCGGAAGATGCAGCTGATGATGGTTGAGCCCCCGGCCGGGGTGATTGGAGAAGGGGACGAGGAGACGCTGGTTGAAATTTCCGCCCGGGAATTGAACGGCCTTCGAGAAACGATTGCGGCTTTACGGCGCCAGCTTTTAGAAGGAGAACAGAATGCGGCGCGCCTGAGCGAAGAGAAGAAGGCGGAAAACCAGGCGGAGCTAACGGCGTTATCCGAGCAGGTTGCCCGTTTGGAAGAACAACTGAAAAATAAGGATGCTGATTATCAGGCCAGGATAGCGGCTATGCAGGAGGAGAAGGAGCAGTCCGATGAGACGGTCTTAGGGTTGGGAGAGCAGGTCAAGAGTCTGGAAGAACGGCTGAGCCAGCAGAAGACCGGGATGGTGCCTTTCCAGGAAAATCAGAAAGAGGCTTCTCTCCAGACCCCAGCGCAGAATATTGTGTCAGAGGCCGGCCCGGTGAAAGCGGCTGTGCCAGGCTCCGCCGAGGGATTAATCGTGTTATCTCCGGATGCAAAAAATCAGCGCGTGACCCCGGATCAGGAACGGGTCGTTCCCCCCCTGGACATGGCCCTTGCCCCGGAAGTTTCCTTTGCCCCGGAGCGGGGGGATGCCGCGTTCCGGGACCGGGTCCAGAGCCAGGACGTGATCGCCATGCTTGATCAGATGTCAAAACAGAATGAAGGATTGCGGGCCGACGAAGGACGGGTGCATTACAACATGGGGAATATCTTTTTCCATCAGGGGGATTACGGCAGGGCCCGGGATGAATTCCTTTTAGCTGTTCAACTGATGCCATATGATGCGAACGCGCATTTTAATTTAGCTTTCGTGTCTTGGGAATATTTAAGCGATTTCAAGACGGCCTTGAAACACTTTCAGCAATATTTATGGCTGAACCCGGAAGCGGAGGATGCGAATCTGGTTAAAGAAAAGATTATTGCCGCACAGTTGGAAATCATGGGAAACAATGATTCACGTTTGGAGCAGGATCTTAGGGACGAACAGGTGTATTGGTGGAAATAAACGGGAGCGAGAAATGGTGATTTTGAGGATGGCCAGAGACAGAGAGGTGAGCGTTTAATTTAAATATTTATTAATAAAATAAAAATAACATGGCGTTGGTTTTTAGGCAAACGTCCCCGGGTGGATAAGGCAACATCCGGAAGACTGAAAAGATCAGCGCTTGCAAATCCAATAGAGTGTTGTAATAAGTTTTATGCATCAACCCTTTCTAAAAAATTACAATAAAGGCTTCGTTCTATTATTAATAGTAGAACTATGCCTCCTTTCTGCCTTCAGACTTCTGATCCCCGGACTGAATTCCAAGGCTCGTGCGGCGGAAGTGTTTCCTGCCTCCGGTTCTGTGCTGGATCCGCAGCAAGCCGAAATCGCATCCGCTGGCGCTTCTTCTGATCATATTTTTTTAAAAGGCCTGTCTCCCGCAGCTGAGGAAATCGTTGGGGAACGCACGCATTCTTCCAAAACATTTCTCCTCCCGGACGGGCGTAAACAGATTATTGTTTCTTCGGGAGATCTCCATTACAGGGATAAGGAAACTTGGAAAGATATTGATACCCGCTGGCAGCCGTATTCTGCTGACGGGGTTGAACCGCCGGCAGGCGTTTCCGTATGGGATTACCAGATGGTGGACGCCGTTTATCAGGCGTATGTTCGTAAAGAATTTGGCGCTCATGATGTGTTGAAGCTTTGCCGGCAAGGGCATGTCTTGACAATACGCCCCGGGGTTTTGAGTGTTCGGGATTCCTCGGATCGTATTGCGGAGATTTCCTCTCCCGTGGCGGTTCCCGGAGAGGTTTCCAATCAGCCGTTTGACGTTATCTCCGGAGGCGGGGAGGTTGAATGGACGGGCGCTTATGGAGAGGGCCTGGATTTCCGTTATATCCCTTCTGACACCCGGTTTATTAAAATTCTTGAAGTCGCCGCACGGGAGAATCTTAAGACGGATGTTTGTGCGGATGACACGTCGTGTGTCTTGCAGATGGACATGTATTTTCAAACGGATTTGGTCCTGGCCCTGGATGACCAGAAATGGGATCATGCCACGCCGACTGTGGCCTCGCATGTTGAATTTAAAGACCGGGACGGCCAGACACAATGGTGGTGGAAGAATCCAGTGGCGACCGACGCCCGTGGGGACACTGTCCTGGGGCACTTCCTTGTTCAGCCGGAGGACACGGACGCTTCCGCCCGTGACGGCCAGCCTGTGTTAAAGGTTTCTGTGCGGTTCCCCCTGGCCTGGTTCCGGGATGCGGAGTTCCCGGTGCAGATCGACCCGGACACGTTTTACGGGAATGCCGGGGATGGGTATATAACGGGACAAGATGCAGTTTATGGACAGGCCCGGGATACATCTTCTTCCAACGATAACTCTGGGACCACCTTTTTGGTGGGCCAAAATTATTCCGCGGGTCCGGTTTATCAAATCCATCGAAGTTTTGTTTCTTTTGATACATCCGTCTTGTCCGCCACTCCGGCTAGGGCGCATTTATACCTCAAAGCAAGCGCCGACAATTCTTCCACCGATTTTACGGTACGGATTCACCAATACACCTGGTCCGCGCCGTTATCCTCCTATCAGGAAACAAACTATGACGGCGCGTTGTCCAGCACCTATGATACAAACTGGCGGGGAACGTCCAGCCTCTCAACAGGCGTTTACTATTCCTCTCAAAGCTTAAGCGCGTCATATATCTCAACCACCGGCAGCACATACTATGCGCTTTTATCCGACATGGATGTCGCCGGCACAACCCCTACCACGGCGGAATATCTCAATATTTATTCCCAGGATGCCGTTTCTGCAACTGACCGGCCTTATCTGTCCATCGAACCGGTCGTTGAGGTGTATTATTCTGTGGGGACAGACACTGGCGATTTGAAGAGCGGCTCTCCGGATGCCACGATCACTAACCATACCGCGGTCTTCAGCGTAGCCCAGCCGGATGATGTGGGGGTGGGAGATGAAATTCTCGCAGGAGGTAACACGTATTATATCCAGAGCCGGCAGTCATCGACGGTTTACAGCGTCACCACCGCCACCGGCGCGATTCCTGCAGACCTTTCCAGCACCGCGGTCACGTCGATCAGCCGGGCGTTTAATACTCTCTCGGACGCGGAATCGAATTCGTCCGGGGCCAGTTATTTAAATAATTCGGATTTGACGTCTGCCGGGGCCGATGTCCAGTTAAACTGGGCTTTATACAAGGACGGGGCTTTTAACGGCGGAAACGGATCCGGGGCCGGACTCACCATCGACGGTTATACCACGGACAGCACCCATTATATCCGCATGTTCGCTCCTTCCGGGATGACGGAGGTGGGCGCGACTCAGCGGCACACCGGGACAGAAGGGACGGGGGTTGTGATCCGCCCAACGAACTCGTCCCCTGGGGCCGATTATTCGATCCTTTCGATCGGGGATGTCGATGTCCGGATTGAGGGACTGGAGCTTGACGGGGCTAATATTACGAACGCGGAAACCTTAAGAGGGATTAATGTTGATGATGGGCAGTCCGGCGCGGCGGGGACCGAAGTTATCATCGATAGGGTTATCATTCATGATTTGACAAACTCAACCATCGATGAAAGTGACCAGAGTGACGTCCGCGGGATTTCCTTCCTCTGGTTAGATACCGCGAAAGTCAGTAACACTTTGGTCTATGATTTGGAGAGTGTCAGCACTCACGCATCCTCCGATACTGTAGGTATTAGAGCGGGAGAGAATACAGCGTCAGCGACTCGCTATTTATACAATGTTACGGTCTATGATCTGAACGATGCGGGTAGTCTTTATGCGCATGGGCTTGATTTATTAGCAACGCCTACCGCCGTTATTTACAACACGTTTTGCGGGGATATCCAAAGTGGCACCGGAGCGGAAGCCTGTTTTTATGCGGCCACACCAGCCAATATGACGCAGGGATACAATGTGTCTTCGGATGCCACCGCTTCCGGCACGGGCAGCCAGACGAATAAAACAGATTATTCCGGATATTTTTATAACTCCGGCACTTCCGCAACAAATTTGCATCTTCGCCATAACAGCTCGACGCTGTGGGGCACCAATGGCATGGACCTGGATAGCGACGCTAATTTGCCTGTCACGGAAGATATCGACGGCGAGGCCAGGCACGCTACCGCGCCGGATATCGCCGCGGATGAAGTGACCAATGAAGTGGCGTCTGCACCGTTGACCCCGAATTGCGAGAGCGCCGTCACCCCGGTCACCGGCGTGACCGACACCACACCGGAGTTCTCGGCGGTCTGTGATGATCCGGACACGAACAACTGTACAAATTATGAAATCGAAGTCAATACCGCCTCTGATTTTACCGGCACGGTCATGTGGGATACCGGAAAAACCATCCTAGGGAGCGAGTTAACCGAAAATACCCGCATGAATGATGTTTCTTATGCGGGAACCGCCCTTCCTCTCGATGGGGCAACGTATTATTGGCGGATCAGGTTCTGGGACACGGCGCATGACGGAGGGAGCGGGGAAGACGATATCGCCGGGGACTGGAGCGCGGTGCAGACATTTTCTATGGACAAGTTTCTTACCTTTATCCTGGAGCCGACGACATCATTTTCCTGTCAGTTGCTGGAAAACCAGCCGGTGGTCACAACCAGCGATGCAGCCAGCGGCGTTGATGTTACCATCGCCATCCTTTCCAATCCGGGAAGTTCTTCTTTGCTGGGGACAACGACGGTCACCACCAATGGCTCGGGTGTGGCCACGTTCACGGATTTGCAGATCCCGGTTCCCGGGGTGGGCTATACTCTTCAGGCGACGGCGACCGGGTATACGGCCGACACGACCGCGGCCTTCACGGTTGAGTCCTGTACCACCCCGATGTCGAGCGTGGTTTATGATGATTCCACCGGTGATTTATACGTCAAGTGCTGGCTGGAAGGAGCGGAAGGCCGGGTGACCCTGGGCGCGAGCGATACCTGCGCGATCAATATCTATGAACCGGACGGCACTCTTGAAAAGGCGATCACGACCGGAGATTTTGGAGCCCCATCCGGCAATGTTTTTAGCTACGACTGGTCCGCCGATAGCCCGGATTTTGATTCCTCGTATTTCGCGGAAATATCCCTTTATTATGATTCCCGGTCCCAAACTTATGTGAGTTTCGCCACCTATGACCTCACCCAGTTTGCCGTCCTGCGGGATGTGAACGACATTTTAGTGGACACCTCCGCCATCAATTGGACCAATGTGACCGATATTAAGGCCAAGACCGATACCATCAATTGGACGGACATTACGGAAATTAAAGCCAAAACCGATACGATCAACTGGAGCGATATCGGGGTGTTGATGTCGGATCTTTCTTCTTTAAATGCGGCCTCCGCGCCTTTAGCTGACGTCAATTGGGACGACATGGAATTGATGACCACGAGTCATGTTAACTGGACTAACGTGTATTCCATGGCCGCGGCCCAGATCAACTGGCTGGACATGTCTGTCCAGAGCAAAGCGGGCGTGAATTGGGAAAATCTGGAGTTTATGAGCGAATCCGGGGTGAACTGGTATGACATCGCTTACATGAGCGGTGCGGGCGTGAACTGGACAGAAACGATCAATTGGGACAATCTGGCTGAACTCACCACGGCTGATGTGAATTGGGATGACCTGACGATCATGTCGGAGGCGCATCTCAACTGGGATGATTTTGAGGTCATGACCAAGACCAATATTAATTGGTCTGACCTGAGGATCCTATCCAGTTCAGGGATCAACTGGCGCGATATGGATGTCCTTTCCGACGCTGGAATCAACTGGCGGGACATCGATGTGTTGAGTGATCGTGGCATCAATTGGCTGGATATTGATGTCCTGTCGGACCGCGGCATCAATTGGAGAGACGTGGGAGTCTTAAGCCACGCGGGGATCAACTGGCGGGATATTGATGTCTTGAGCGACCGGGGCATCAACTGGACCGCGTTTAACGACCTTTCGACGTCTGGAGTCAACTGGGATGATATCGCCGAATTGACCAGGGCGGGGGTCAATTGGACTGGCTTGGATGACATGGCGTCCACGGGTGTCAATTGGAAAGATGTCGCTGTCTTAAGCGCCTCCGGAATCAATTGGATCAGCATTAATGATTTATCGGATGCCGGGATCAATTGGGCGGACCTGGATGTGATGAGCGACACCGGGGTCAACTGGGCTGATTTTACGGCCTTTACGACAGCCGGGGTCAACTGGTATGACATGGCCGAGCTCAGCAGCGCCGATATTAATTGGGCGGGGATTAACAGTTTGGCGACGGCCGGTGTCAATTGGATTGATTTGGCGGTGATGAGTGACGCAGGCGTGAACTGGACCAATATCGATGAACTCTCCACGGCGGGGATCAACTGGCTGGATATTGATGTTTTGAGCGACGCGGGCGTTAATTGGTCCGCGATGGATGTCTTGTCGGACGCCCGGGTTAACTGGACGAATTTGTCCGATATGACGGCTGCGGGCATCAACTGGATGGAACTGGAAAATATGGCTGTCGATATCCAGGGGGTGAACTGGGTGAATATGAGGGATATGACGACCGCGGGGATTAACTGGGACGCTATCGCAGGCATGTCTGATGCCGGGGTGAACTGGATTGCTCTGGAAGAGATCAGTAAATCCGGGGTCAACTGGACCGGGCTGGCAGACATGGCGAATTCTAATATCAACTGGATGAACATCTCTGATATGTCCTCCTCGGGAATCAATTGGAATGAGCTGGAGGAAATGGCCATTGATGTGCAGGGGGTGAATTGGGCCAGCCTTCAAGAGATGACCACCGCCAACATTAATTGGAATAACTTCGCGGATATGGCCGGGGCGGGCATCAATTGGGAACATCTGGAGGCCATGTCCCTCGATATCCATGGTGTGAATTGGGACAATATCCGGCAGATGACCGATGCCAATGTTAATTGGGACGATATCAAGGGGTTGTCAGAAGCGGGGATTAACTGGCTGGATATTGATATCCTCAGCGACACGGGGATCAACTGGAAAGACATTAATATTATGAGCGACGCGGGGATCAACTGGGGTGATCTTAATATTTTAAGTGATGCCGGAATTAATTGGCGGGATATCGATATCTTGAGCGATACGGTGATTAACTGGGCCGGATGGGATGCCATCGCCTCGGCGGGGGTCAATTGGGAGGATATCGCGCGTATGTCTGACGCGGGGATCAACTGGCTGGACGTGGACGTGTTAAGCGAAACGGGAATCAATTGGGACGATGTGGGCGTTATGAGCGCGAAAGGGATTAACTGGACGAGTATTAATGATTTGAGCGACGCGGGGATCAACTGGCTGGATATTGACGTTCTGAGTGACGCGGGTGTCAACTGGCTGGACCTGGATGTGTTGAGTGACCGCGGCGTGAATTGGACTAATTTTAGCGATATGACGACTGCGGGGGTTAACTGGCTGGACATCAGTGTATTGAGTGACGCGGGGATCAATTGGACGGACGTGGATGTGTTAAGCGACCGCGGGATCAACTGGCTGGATGTGGGCGTCATGACTGGCCGGGGGATCAACTGGCTGAGCATTGATTCTTTAAGTAAAACCGGGATCAACTGGAAAGATATCGATGTTTTAAGCGAGCAGGGCGTCAACTGGAGGAACTTTAGCGTCATGACGAATGCGGGAATTAACTGGCGGGATATTGATGTCTTGAGTGACCGGGGAATCAACTGGGCAGATATTGATATCCTTTCAGATACCGGGATCAACTGGAGAGACCTGGATGTGATGAGTGACCGGGGTATTAACTGGCGGGATATTGACGTGTTGAGTGATCGAGGGATTAACTGGGCAGATATTGATGTCCTTTCAGATACCGGGATCAACTGGAGGGACCTGGATGTGATGAGTGACCGGGGTATTAATTGGCGGGATATTGACGTGCTGAGTGATACCGGGATCAACTGGCTGGACCTGGATGTGATGAGCGACCGAGGTGTTAACTGGACAAATTTGGGGCTTATGTCGGGTTCGGGGATCAACTGGCTGGATATCGGCGTGCTCAGTTCGGCCGGGATTAATTGGTCTGATATTGACGTGCTTTCCGACACGGGGATCAACTGGAAGGATATGGATGTGATGAGCAGTGCGGGGGTGAACTGGATAAGTATCAATGATCTGAGTGATGCCGGGATCAACTGGCTGGACGTGGATGTTTTGAGTGATGTCGGGGTGAACTGGGTCGGCATGAGTGACATGACGCATGCCGGGATCAACTGGCTGGACATAGATGTGTTAACTGACGCGGGGATCAATTGGCTGGATGTAGATGTATTGAGTGACACAGGCATTAACTGGGCGGACTTGAGTGTCCTGAGCGATGTTGGGGTGAACTGGGTGAGCATCAATGACCTGAGTGATGCGGGGATCAATTGGCTGGATGTGGATGTGTTATCGGACACCGGGATTAACTGGTTGGATTTGAATGTCCTGAGCCAGGCGGGGATTAACTGGCTGGATATTAATGTGCTGAGTGATGCGGGGATCAACTGGGAGGATTTGGATGTCTTGAGTGATACAGGTG
>ENA-UPTA01000790-UPTA01000790.1-activated-sludge-metagenome-genome-assembly--contig:-NODE-790-length-36545-cov-13.653302_pt1 | contig 36545 bp, 33 predicted proteins | sample MGYA00238184_ERZ773361 | MGnify/ENA primary metagenome ERZ773361 (study PRJEB29100, sample SAMN05720205) | activated sludge metagenome | isolation source: anaerobic digester from wastewater... | reverse complement strand
ACCATCCATAACCGTCTTGACAACTCTTCACATATTGTATATATGAACTATCACAAGTGATCAGTTCCCCAAGGTTTATTATGAAATTTGGGTTGAAAGGGTCAATCAATCGTAGTCTGATCGTTTTAGCGAGTCCCCGGCGTCAGGTTCAGCGGGATGTGCAAGAAAAGTAAGGCTTGCCTCTGTTTGAAAAAACAGAGCAAGCCTTTTTTGTTATGGATAAAAAGGAGAATAAAATGATAGAAAATTTGAAATTACCCCATGAAGTCGAGTCAATCCTGACCGCAGCGCCGTCATTGATTATCGCCGATACCATCGGCGATCTCGAAAAACTGGCTTGCGGAACACAGCAGAATCATCACTGGCAGGTTTCTTACACGCTTCCGGACGGCCGGACCGTTGTGGAAGCGGAGGTTGTGCGTGTAAAAAACGGCATCAGCGCCAATTACCCGGAACCCTACATGAGACGCAGGGATCCGGACTGCATGTTCATTGCCGACAACCAGCCTTCAGATAAACCCCTGTTTGCCGATCATTTCGGTTTTCCCTTTGCGGATTTACGGCTCGAAACGTTTGACTGGCTTTCCTCTCAGCCTTTAGCCGCCTTTGTCTTTGAAATGGGGCAACCTGGAACGGGTGGTCTGGCGCTGGCCATCTGCCCGGCCAACGCGGGCTTTTTCGCCTTCGGCCTGGGACTTCTGCAAGGGGTCGTTGATCCCAAAACTCTTTCCAAAACGCACGAGCTTACCTCCATTCTTTACATCGCGCCGCCCTTCCGCCACACAACCTTTGCCGGCAAACAGGTGGTCGTTCACAATCGCGTCGGCATTCATGAGATTTTTTCATACAATCTTTACCCCGGCCCCAGCGCGAAAAAAGGCGTTTATGGCGCGCTCATCAACATCGGCGCGCACCAGGGCTGGGTCACAGCGCACTGTTCGGCCGTGCAGGTGATTACCCCTTATGACAACATCGTGACGTTCATGCATGAAGGAGCCAGCGGCGGCGGAAAAAGCGAAATGCTCCAGCAGCCGCACCGCCTGCCCGACGGACGTCTGCTGGTTGGAAAAAATCTTGTGACAGGCGAAGAGCGTTATCTTGAAATCCAGCGCACCTGCGATTTGCACCCGGTGTGCGACGATATGGGCCTTTGCCATCCCGATTTTCAGAACACCGGCGGAAAATTATTTTTGATGGATGCCGAAGACGGCTGGTTTGTCCGTGTCAACCACATCAAATCCTACGGAACCGACCATGATATCGAGCGGCTGTCCGTTCATCCCGGAAGATCGCTTCTGTTTCTCAATATCGATGCGGCGATGGGAAGTTCAGCCCTCATCTGGGAACATATCGAGGACGAACCCGGCAAGCCCTGTCCCAATCCCCGGGTGATTATTCCCCGAAACATCGTTCCGGGCGTGGTCAAGGATAAAACGGCCATCGACATCCGGTCTTTCGGCGTGCGCACGCCGCCCTGTACGGTAAATAGTCCCTCTTACGGAATTCTCGGTCTGCTCCATATCCTTCCGCCCGCGCTGGCCTGGCTGTGGCGTCTTGTGGCACCGCGCGGCTATTCCAATCCGAGTATTGTCGGCGGTGACGCGCTGGAAAGCGAAGGCGTGGGCAGCTACTGGCCGTTTGCCACCGGCCGCCGCGTCGATCAGGCCAATCTGCTTTTGCGCCAGTTTGAGCAGACCGCGCGCACACGCTATATTCTGATTCCCAATCAGCATATCGGAGCATGGGAAACCGGTTTCATGCCGCAATGGCTGGCGCGCGATTATCTGGCCCGGCGGGGGCACGCACGCTTCCTGTCCGATCAATTGATTCCCGCGCGCTCGCCGCTTCTGGGCTATGCGCTCAAAAGTATGCGCATCGAGGGCGTCATGATTCCCGCATGGCTTCTGCAGATCGAGCAGCAACCTGAAGTCGGCCTTGCGGCCTATGACGAAGGCGCGCGCGAACTCAAAAGCTTTTTTCATGACCAGTTGAAAACCTTTTTAGAGCCGGACCTTGACGATCTGGGACGAAAGATCATCGAATGCTGTCTGCAGGACGGAAGTGTTTACGACTACGAACAGTTCCTGGAATTTGCCGATGTTTGAACAACGAGCGGCTGTTTTTCTGGATCGCGACGCAATTCTGGACACAAACTCAGGACTGACGGCGAATCAGGATTTTGTCCGGATTTCTCCCGACGTGATCGGTGCATTGCGCAATCTTGCGAGACGTTATTTTCTTTTCGTCTTCGCCAGACCCGCTTTTTCCGAGAAGCAGATCGCGCCGCGGGAAATCGCCTGTCTCAACCTTTTGTTGGATCAACAGTTCGGCAGCAGCAGTGTCGATATTCGGGAAAGGCATCTTTGCCTTGACGCGCAATGCAATCGAATTGGTTGCGTTGATGCGGATCCGCTTTTTTTTATGCAGGCCGCCGAAAAACACGGATTGAATCTCAAGCGTTCTTTCATCGTCAGCACTCATCCGCATGATTTCCCGCCGGCAGAAGCACTCGGCATTTACGGTTTGTTTGTGCTTTCCGAACCGGGCTTGACGTATCTGGGCAAATTGCCGGATGACCGTCTGGTTTTTTATTCACTCAAGCACGCTGCGTCATGGATCGGGATGCATCCCGATCCTGTAAATGATTTGGAGCGTGTTCTGGCCAACGGCGCAGGCAGCATCAAAGCGGGCGGACTGGTCGCCTTTCCCACCGAAACCGTCTACGGTCTGGGAGCGGACGCCTTCAATACACATGCCTGTGCGCGGATTTTCGAAGTTAAAAAGCGGCCGCTGCACAATCCGCTCATCGTTCACATTGCTCGCACAATTCAACTGGAGCAACTCGTCGAAAATGTATCGCCCGCAGCGCTTCGCCTGATCAATCGATACTGGCCAGGCCCTCTCTCGCTGGTCTTTCGCAAGAAAAACGCCGTTCCGGACATCGTCACGGCCGGGCAACCGACGGTCGCCGTCCGCATGCCCGCCCATCCACTGGCATCAGAGCTTATCCGACGATCGGAAACCCCGATCGCCGCGCCGAGCGCCAACGCTTTCGGCCGCACCAGCGCGACGTCGGCTCAGCATGTTCTGGATCAGCTTCAAAATTGCTGCGATGCGCTCATTGACGGAGGCGCATGTCGAGTCGGCGTGGAGTCCGCCGTTGTGTCCGTTACGGAAACCAAACCCGTTTTGCTCAGACCCGGCGCCATTCCCATAGAAGACATGGAAGCAACAGCGGGCGCCGCTTTTCTCCGTCAGTCAATCCTGTCTGCGGAAAACAACCTGCAAAGCCCCGGAATGATGAACGCGCATTACCAGACGACAACTCCGCTGCATATTGTGGATAATGTTCTGCCCTTCGCCCGTCGCAAGGACATTGGATTTCTCCTGTTCGGAAGGACCGGCAGTCCCTTTGCCGGACCGATCCAAAACTTAAGCCCCGCGGGCGATTTGAGGGAAGCCGCCGTCAATCTCTTCCGGGCCATGCGTGAACTCGACGCGCTGGGTCTTAAGGCCATTGTTGCAACGCTTGTCCCCGACACGGGAATTGGTTACGCCATCAATGACCGGCTCCGCAAAGCATCTTTTAAAAGCATGTCATTCACCGGCGGAAAAAAAGACGGATTTGTCTCCCTTGGCGGACTTTCTTCTTAGGCACTGGTCGATTTTGAATTACTGGAATTCAGGCCCGAATTGGTGTAAACAGGAAACACCAATTCACCGACATACGGGACTGAAAAACACATGTTGAAAACCAAAGGACAGATTGAATCGGAAGTTTGCGAAGCCGTCACCAAATTTGAAAAGGAATATATGGGACGCGGACCGCTGGAGACCAAAGCTTATGTCATAGAAGATATGGTGCTGGTGCGCCTCAAAAAGGTGCTTACGCCCGCGGAACTGCGCCTGGCCGATAATGCCGATCGCAAAGACGGCCGGGAACTCATCAAACGCGTGCGCATTACATTGGTGGAGCAGGGACGTCCTCTGCTGGAAGCCGCCGTGGAAAATATTCTTGGCGTCAAAATCATCAGTCTGCATACCGATATCAGCACGCTGACCGGAGAAAGGGTGATTCTTTTTTCACTGGAGAAACCGCCGGAATATGCCGACAAAGGGCGGCCTTAAGAAGAGCCTGTTGAGATATTTCCTTGACAGGCGCCGGCAATTCGGTTAATTCACAAGTGACCAGTTCATGGATGCTTTTTCTTGAAGGCATCGATAAAAGGGTTTTTTGAAACGCCTCAGAGTTTAAACGGGCTTTTTGCCTCAAAGGCAAAGAGAGCGGAAAAAATATCAGGCCCGGAATGATCACTTGATCATTCCGGGCTTTTTTATCGGAATCTCCTGACGGCCCGGGCCATAAACAAGGAGATTCATAAAGTCTTGCGCGCTTAAAAGCGGGTAACATTTTCAAGTTAAGGAAAGAATCAAATCATGGAAACACTCATCAGCAAACACTGGCATCACTGTCCGGCGGACGAAGTGGCAACCCTGCTCAGCAGCAACACGACCAAAGGTCTGTCCCTGTTTGAGGCTAAACATCGTTTGGACAAATTCGGCCCCAATAGGGTCAGCGCCAAAAAACAAAAAAGCCGCCTTGTGCAGTTTCTGCAACAGTTCAACCAGCCGCTGGTTTATATTCTGCTTCTTGCCGGATTCATCACGCTGTTTCTTCGTGAATGGGTCGATTCCTCCGTGATTTTCGGCGTGGTGCTCCTGAATGCCATCATCGGCTATGTCCAGGAAGCCAAAGCCGAGCGCGCCATTGAATCGCTCAAGCAGATGATGACCACCCAGGCCACCGTGCTTCGAGACGGAAAATGGGTCTCCTGCGACTCGACGCAGCTTGTCGTCGGAGACATCATCAAGCTTCAGTCCGGCGATAAGGTTCCGGCTGACGCGAGATTGTTCAAGTGCCGCGAACTGCAGGTTGACGAATCCGCCCTCACCGGCGAATCCGTCCCGGTTCTCAAAAAAACGGAAACACTGCCGCCGGAAACCGTTCTCGCCGACCGGCACAACATGGTATATGCGGGCACGCTGGTGACTTACGGACAGGCCCAGGCGCTTATCGTCAGCACCGGGGATAAAACGGAAACCGGCCGGATCTCCGAAATGCTGGCTTCCGCGGCGGATCTCGCCACGCCGCTCACCAAAAAAATCGAGGCCTTCAGCAAGGTTCTCCTGATCGTTATTCTCGCGCTGGCCGCCATAACCTTCGCCGTCGGCATGATCCGGGGCGAAACGGCAATCGACATGTTCATGGCCGCCGTCGCTCTGGCCGTGGGCGCTATCCCGGAAGGATTGCCCGCCGCCGTGACCATCACGCTGGCCATCGGCGTCAACCGTCTGGCCAGAAAAAAAGCCATTATCCGGAAACTGCCCGCCGTGGAAACGCTGGGCGGCACGACCGTCATCTGCTCGGATAAAACGGGCACGCTCACCGAAAACCAGATGACCGTGCGCAAGGTGTTTTCCGGCAACGCGGTTTACAGCATGGAAGGCGACGGCTACGCGCCATTCGGCGATATTCTTTCAGGTGACGCCCTTTTAAAAAGTATTCCCCCCGCGCTTTATGAAACGCTTCTGGCCGGGCTTTTGTGCAACGATTCGCGTCTGGTGGACGCCGGCAATCTCTGGAGAGTGGAAGGCGATCCGACCGAGGGAGCGCTGCTTTCCGCCGCAGGCAAGGCGGGGTTTGACGGCCATACCATTCACGCAACGCTGCCGCGCATGGATGTCGTCCCTTTCGAATCCGAGCGTCAATTCATGGCAACATTGCATCACTTGGCAAACGGTGAAAATGTGATTTACGTGAAGGGCGCCCTTGAAAAGGTCCTGGCGGCCTGTTCCGACGCCATGGCGTCAGACGGCAACACGGTTTCCATCGACAAGTCCGTCGTTCTTTCGGAAGCGAACCGTCTGGCCTCCGAAGGCCTGCGCGTGCTGATTTTCGCCAGCAAAACCTGCGAAAAGGAGCGCATTGAAGCCGAAGATTGCCTCTCCGGTCTGACGTTTCTAGGCCTGCAGGGCATGATCGATCCGCCGCGCAAGGAAGCCATCCGCGCCGTCGCCGTCTGCCGCGAAGCGGGCGTCAACGTGAAAATGATTACCGGCGATCACGCCGCGACCGCCTCCGAAATTGCGAGGCAGCTGGGCATCGGCATACATCCCGATGCCCTGAATCAGAAGCCCGCCGCGATGACCGGCGCCGAACTCGAAGCCCTGACGGATGAAGAACTGATTCAAGCCGCCGAAAGCACCAGCGTCTTTGCCCGCGTGGCGCCGGAACAAAAACTGCGCCTGGTGGAGGCGCTTCAGTCGCGCAATTACATTGTAGCGATGACCGGCGACGGCGTCAACGACGCGCCCGCGCTGAAGCAGGCCAATATCGGCGTCGCCATGGGCATCACCGGCACGGATGTGTCCAAGGAGGCCGCGGATATGGTGCTCACTGACGATAATTTCGCCTCCATCACGGCCGCCGTGGAAGAGGGTCGCCGGATATTCGACAACCTGGTCAAGTTCATTGCCTGGACGCTGCCGACCAACGGCGGCCAGGGGCTGGTCATCCTCGCCTCCATTTTCAGCGGCACAACGCTTCCCATCCTGCCGGTGCAAATCCTCTGGATCAACATGACCACGGCCGTGTTTCTGGGGTTGATGCTGGCTTTTGAGCCGGGCGAAACGGACACGATGAAATATCCGCCGCGCCATCCGGACAGCCCGATCCTCTCCGGCGTCGTGGTCGGCCGCATTGCGCTTGTCTCCGTGCTTTTGCTCATTGCGGTCTTTGCCGTCTTTGCCTGGCAGAAAGCCGGCGGGTATTCCCTGGAAGTGGCGCGAACGGTGGCGGTCAACATATTGGTGATGGCCAGCATGGCTTATCTTTTCAACTCCCGGTCTCTGACCAAGTCCATGTTCAAACTGGGCGTGTTTACCAATCCCTGGTTGCTTCTGGGCTGCGGCCTGATGATTTTGTTGCAGATTCTGTTCACGTACGCGCCCTTCATGAACAGTCTTTTTTCCAGCGCGCCGATATCCGGCCGGGACTGGATCATCGTTATTTGCGTTTCTCTGGCCATTTACGGCATCATCGGAACGGAGAAGTGGCTGCGCCAGCGCGTGTCCGCGAACCAAGGAAAGAAAGGTGCGCCGTGAGATCTATATGGGCAGAAGAATATATCGGCCTTACGAAACCGACCGACAAACGAACCTAAAGGAGGTATTGCCATGATTCCCAGTGAAAAAGAAGAAGAACATTTTGCGAGGCTGGAGTATGAAAAAAAGCAGAAAATCGAGCGTGAAAAACATGAAAAACTTAAAGCCGAAGAACGTCTGAAGATGAAGGACCTTCATTTCATGCGTTGTCCGAAATGCGGCATGGAGCTCATTGAGATTGATTACAAAGACATCAAAATCGATAAATGCTCCGGATGCGAAGGCGTCTGGCTGGACGCCGGAGAAATGGAGGCTGTCGCCAAGATGGAAAAATCAGGTCTCGATAAACTGTTTTCCGTCTTCAAGAAGTAAGTGGCGGATTTCGATTTCCTGAATCGAAACGGCCAGGCACGTTGACGTAAAGGAAATGAAACTTAGAATTTTAAGCACAAGGAGACTAATTATCATGAATTGCCCGGTTTGCAATATAGCGTTAACCATGTCGGAACGTCAGGGGGTGGAAATCGATTACTGTTCAAAATGCCGCGGCGTCTGGCTGGATCGCGGCGAGCTCGATAAAATCATCGAGCGCGCATCGTCTGAAATGACATCCCGACCACAACCGGATCGGAAAGATGACCGATACGAACAATACGACAAGCATCGCAACCATTATAACGACAAATACGATAAAAGGAAAAAGTCGTTTCTTCATGAATTGTTTGACTGAGACGCGTGAAGAATTCTATCGAATAGTCATCAGGCGGAGGAACACACGTTCTTTCATACATAAGCTGCATTAAGCGGGTGTTGGTCTCTCCATCGTGAAGATGTCATTGAAAAGGGCTTCTTCGGTTCATACATGGAAGATACACCGAGGAAAACCCGCTTTATGAGGCCCAACCCGACAGAATAGGAGAAATATTTAAAAATATGAAAAGAATATTATTATTTCTGGCAACCAACATCGCCGTGCTGATCGTTTTGAGCATTGTTGTCAGACTGCTCGGAGTGGACCAGTTTATATCATCGCAGGGGATCAATTATGTAACGCTTCTGATCTTTTCCGCGGTGATCGGTTTCGGTGGTTCTTTTATATCGCTGGCGATTTCCAAATGGATGGCCAAATGGAGCACCGGCGCGCAGGTCATTGCTTCGCCCCGCTCGGAGACGGAAATCTGGCTGGTCAACACCGTTAAAAGACAGGCGTCCATGGCGGGAATCGGCATGCCGGAAGTGGCTGTGTTTGAATCCGATTCCCCCAATGCCTTTGCCACCGGTATGAGCAGGAATAAGGCGCTGGTGGCGGTGAGCACCGGTCTTTTACGGAGTATGAACCGCTCGGAAGTCGAGGCGGTTCTGGGGCATGAAGTCAGTCATGTCGCCAACGGCGATATGATCACCATGAGCCTGATTCAGGGCGTGGTCAACACCTTCGTGATTTTTCTGTCGCGTATCGTCGGTTATTTTGTAGACCGCGTTATTCTCAAAAACGAGGAAGGTCACGGTATCGGTTTTTTCGTGACCAGTCTGGTCGCTCAAATCGTTTTCGGCATTCTGGCCAGCGTCATCGTCATGTGGTTCAGCCGGAAACGCGAATACGCGGCGGATATTGGCGGCGCAAAACTGTCGGGCAAAGCCGCAATGATTGCTGCGTTGGAGAGTCTCAAACGAAGCGCTCATGAACCGCTACCGGATCAGATGAAAGCCTTCGGGATCAGCGGCAAAGCGGTCAAAAGCGGCATTGCCCTGCTTTTCATGACCCATCCGCCGCTTGATGACCGCATTGCGGCCTTGAAGCGTTATGCCGCTTGATGAATCTGAACTTAACTTGACAGATTTTAAAACGGTTATCGTCGGAAACCTATGATTTGCCATTAACATTTGATGGGACGGATCCATGGTTTGTCAGTGGAGCTATCCTCTATGCTTCGGATAGCCCACTGACATCGAATAGCGCTCGTTTTATTTACTCCCAGATAAAATTCCGCAATTCCAGACCATTTTCCGCGTTTTCGATGCGATGTCCGAGGTTGAATTTTTCGAGTTCCCCAGCCCATAAATGACTGAGCCCATTACTTTCTGCTACGGCTTCAAGCCATGCCATTTCATCTTTGTGAATCTGTCCATCTGACGCCGACAGCCTCAAACCATCCCTGATGAAACAAAGGGCAATGTTCGTTTCGGAGAAAATCGGCGGTTCGTCAATGATATGCTGGTTGTCCAGAATTTCCTCGATTGTACCCGCACAGAATTTTGTTTCAAAACCGAGCATTTCCCCGATAGTCATCATCATTTTTTTCTCTTGATCATGTATCTCGTGGTCTTTGCGGATAAGCAGTATGAGCCCCTTATAATACAGACTCCTGTCAATTAAAGATATTCTTACTGCTGCACTTTCATTGTTTTTCATTATTCCAGCTCGTTTCTCATATGCGACGCGGTGTCCTTGTATCCATCAAATTGATGGTTCGCTTTTGCCTGACGATTCGTTAGCTCTTTTTTGTACGAGTATCTCTTTGTTTCGCAAGGGCAAAATCTTTTCCTTGCACTCAGGGCATATGCCGTGCGTAAACTCCGCCTCCGAGTGTGTATGAAGATACTGCTCGAGTTGTTCCCAGTAACCTTCGTCGTTGCGTATTTTTTTGCACCACGAGCAAATGGGAATGAATCCCTTCAATATTTTGATTTTTTCCGCCGCATCACGCAATTCGCCGATGATCCGGCGCTGGTCTGCAAGCACGACCTGAATACGTGCGAACAGACTTACGAAGACAACAAATACAAACATACGCAAAAGTAAATTAATAGAGGGTATCACCGGTGAGATTTCAGGATGAAGACCGCGATCAACAAACAGCCAGGTGACGGCGCTGCTAACTGCCAAGAAATAACCGGGATACTTGCCTGCATAGCGGGTCACCAGGAGCATAGGGACCAAGAAGAAAAGGGATAAGCTGATGTCGTATCCGATAAGGTAGTCTATGAACCCGATAGCGATCATAGCGAGCAGTCCCGAAACAACAATGGCGCCTCTTTTTATCCACATGCAGATGCCCCTCCGGGATTTTGAATTTTGCGCATTTGCCTTCCTTTGTGTAATAAGAATAATTATCTTCGCTGTTCAGAAAGAACTTCCATTAATCTGACGGATTATAGTATAAGGCAACCTCGGATAGCAAGAATATCTTGACAAATATTCAAACTTCTAATAGTGATTACTTAAGTTCCACTAGATGGAGATAAAGTTTTCTCTCTGTCGAAGGGATATGGAAATAGACGCCTGAGAGTTTGAGCGGGCCTTTTCTCCAAAGAAAGGGTGCGAAAGAAAAGTAAGGCCGGGAGTTCTCCTAAACGAGAGAACTCCCGGCCTTTTTTTATTCCTTAAAAGGGTGTGCCATATGACAAAAACGTATCAGTTTATCCGTCAGGGCAAGGTTCGCGATGTTTACGCCGCTCCGGAGAGCGGACATCTGCTGATCGTGGCCAGCGACCGGGTGTCGGCCTTCGACCACGTTTTACCCAACACCATTACGGAAAAAGGACGCATTCTGACGAAACTCTCCAATTTCTGGTTTGGCATGACGAAGCGGATCGTCGCCAATCATCTGGTTGACTCAGATCCCCGGATCAATCATTGGACGGATCATGTGCGCTGGAGTCAGAGCGACCTCAAGGGGCGCAGTGTAATGGTCAGAAAAGCCGAACCGCTGAAAATCGAAGCCATCGTCCGGGGGTATCTGACCGGCTCCGGATGGAAAGATTATCAGAAAAGAGGCCGTGTCTGCGGCATCGCTCTCCCTTCGGGTCTTGTCGAAGGCGCGAAATTGCCGCAGGCCATCTTTACGCCCTCGACCAAGGCCGACGCCGGCGCACATGATGAAAACATTTCCTTTGACGAGGCCAAAAATCTCGTCGGATCGGAGATCGCCCGGCAGGTTCGGGATATCTCCCTGGAACTTTACAATTTCGCGGAGGCGCATGCCAGAGAGCGAGGCATCATCATCGCCGACACCAAATTCGAATTCGGCCTGACCGATGAGGGACTGATGCTCATTGACGAGCTCTTCACACCCGACTCGTCGCGTTTCTGGCCGGTCAGTTCCTACCAGCCCGGATCGTCGCCGCCGAGCTTCGACAAGCAGTTCATTCGGGATTACCTCGAAGCGAAACATTGGGATAAAAAACCGCCGGCGCCGGCGCTTCCCGCGCATATCGTTTTCAAGACGGCTGAGAAATATAAAGAAGCGCTGCGGCGGTTAACAAAAGACGCATAAGCGTGAGGAGCTTAAAAGATGGCACAACCATCGAATCGAGCGGCCCCCCTGGTCGCAATTGTAATGGGCAGTTCATCGGATTACGATGTTATGAAAGGCGCCGTCGCGATTATGAAAGAATTCGGCGTCGCGCATGAAGTGCGCGTCATCTCCGCTCACCGAACGCCGGATGCCGCGTACGAATTTTCGCGCACGGCGAAAGAACGCGGACTAAAGCTTATCCTTGCCGCAGCCGGTAAATCCGCTCACCTGGCCGGTGTTCTGGCCGCCTCTACGATCATCCCGGTCATCGGCGTGCCGATGAAAACCTCCGATCTGGGCGGGCTGGATTCCCTTTTGTCCATGGTCCAGATGCCTGCCGGCATTCCCGTGGGCACGGTCGCCATCGGGGACGCGGGCGCGAAAAACGCGGCGTTATTCGCCGTGGCTATTTTAGCCCTGGCCGATCCATCCCTTTCAAATCAACTGGAAGAATACAGAATGTGTATGGCCGATGAGGTCAGAAAATCCGACGCGCGTATTCAGGATGAACAGTCAAAATGAGAGGAACGGCGAAAAGCGGACGACACATTGCTGATCCCGTCCGTTCTCATCAGGAAAGGAGCAGGACACCATGAATAACATCCGTAAAAACCCGGCGGGCGACTTCCCGAAGATTCATCCCTCTGCGGTCATTGACCCGTCATCGCAAATCATCGGCAATGTTCTGATAGAAGAAAATGTCTTTATCGGGCCGTTAACGGTCATTCGCGCCGACGAACGCGGCGGAGACGGCATGGTCCAGCCGATCATCATCAGCCCCGACGTCAACATTCAGGACGTTGTCATTATTCACAGTCACATCATCCTCAGAGCGACGCTTCCGGCGCACTGTTATGTGCCTCCCGTCAGCGTGATCCGCAACAGCGCCGGCGCCATGGGAATGCATTGCGTCAACGTTAAGGAACGGCGCTATATGGAAGACGCCCTGACGGCTGCCGTCAGGCTTCGCGACGACTATCGCTCGGCAGGCGGTCATTCGCGTTCGGTCGCCGCCCCCGACAGCACAGAGAAAGGCGGGTAACCCGATGACCAATTCCCATTTTGAAACCCTGAATGTACTGGACCGGCTGCGAAACGAAGCCTTCGAAGCGGGCGGTCCGGAGAAGAAAGAATTCCAGCACAGGCTGGGAAAACTTACGGCGCGTGAGCGGATTGATCTTTTACTTGATGAGGACTCCTTTGAAGAGTTTGATGTTCTGAAAAAAGGCCGCGGCGGTTCCAGCGGCGACGAGAAAAGCTACGCGGGAGACGGCGTGGTCACAGGCCACGGCCTGATCGACGGCCGCCAGGTTTTCATTTTCAGTCAGGATTTCACAATCGTCGGCGGATCACTGGGCGAGGCGCACTCGCAGAAAATCTGCAAGGTCATGGACATGGCCGTCAAGGTCGGCGTGCCGATTATCGGCCTCAACGATTCCGGCGGCGCACGCGTGCAGGAAGGCGTGGACGCTCTGGCGGCCTATGGAGAGATCTTCCACCGCAACGTCCGGGCCAGCGGCGTCGTGCCGCAAATTTCCTGCATCATGGGCCCCTGTGCGGGCGGCGCCGTTTACAGTCCCTCCATGACCGATTTTGTTTTCATGGTCCGGGAATCCTCCTTCATGTTCGTCACCGGCCCGAAAATCGTCAAAACGGTCACGCATCAGGACATCACGTCCGAGGAACTGGGCGGCGCGCAGATTCATGCCGCAACGAGCGGAGTCGCCCATTTTATCGCCGACAACGACATTCTTTGCCTGCGCGAGGTCCGAAGGCTTTTCAGCTATCTGCCGTCAAACCGCACGCAGATGCCACCGCGTCTGGATTTGCTGGATCCGGCGGATCGCGTCGATCCGTCGCTCGATTATCTGGTGCCGGATAATCCGCAGGAAACCTACGACATGAACACACTCATTTACAGCATTCTCGACGGCGCGGAGTTCATGGAAATTCACGCAGGTTTCGCCAGAAACATCATCTGCGGCCTGGGCCGCCTGGGCGGCCAGACCGTGGGGCTTGTGGCCAATCAGCCGGCTGTGCTGGCGGGCGTGCTCGACAACGACGCATCCGTCAAGGCCGGACGGTTCGTGCGCTTTTGCGACGCGTTCAATATTCCGCTGGTCACCCTGGTGGATGTTCCCGGATTTATGCCAGGCCCCCAGCAGGAACACGGCGGGATCATCCGCCATGGCGCGAAACTGCTTTACGCCTTCACCGAGGCTACCGTTCCCCGGATTACCGTTATCATCCGAAAAGCTTACGGCGGCGCTTATCTCGTCATGAACTCCAAACATATTCACGCCGACGTAAACTACGCCTGGCCGACGGCGGAAATCGCCGTCATGGGTCCCAAGGGCGCGGCGGAACTCATCTACCGGAGGGACATTCAGGCCGCGGCTGACCCCGAGGCGATGCTGGCCGATAAAATGGCTCTCTACCGGCAGAATCACGTCAATCCGTTTCTTGCCGCCAAACGAGGCTATCTCGACGATGTCATTTATCCGCGTGATACCCGGCGCCATCTGATCCGCGCCCTGCGCATGCTGGAGGGCAAAACCGTTGGCGGTCCGAAACGCAAACATGGAAATATTCCCCTGTGAGGCCCAAACGATGATCGATAAAATTCTGATTGCCAACCGCGGTGAAATCGCCGTCCGCATTCTCCGCGCCTGCAAAAAACTTCAGATTGCCGCAGTAGCCGTTTATTCCGATGCTGACAAAAACAGCCTTCACAAACAGTTAACGAGTGAGGCGGTTTATATCGGCCCGTCCCCGGCGGCCGACTCCTATCTCAACACGGGAAATATTATTGAGGCTGCGCTTTCCAGTGGCTGCACGGCGATTCATCCCGGTTATGGTTTTTTATCGGAAAACGCAGCTTTTGCCCGTCAGGTGGTATCCGCCGGTTTGACCTTCATCGGCCCGCCGGCCGACATCATTGCTCTGATGGGAGACAAAATCGCCGCCAAAGAACTGGCCATCTCCGCCGGCGTTCCCGTTATTCCCGGCCACATGGAATCATTAGCCAATGAAGACGAGGCGCTTGCCGTCGCGCAAGCTATCGGCTTTCCCGTTCTGCTGAAACCGGCCGCAGGTGGCGGCGGAAAGGGCATGCGCGTTGTGCGTGACGCCTCCGAAGTCGAAGCGGCCTTTGCCGCCTGCCGTCAGGAAACCCGCAAGTCCTTCGGGGACGCCCGCATTTTCATTGAACGCTTCATCGAAGCGCCCCGCCATATCGAAGTCCAGATTCTGGCCGATGCCCGGGGCAACATCGTCCATCTGGGCGAACGCGAGTGCTCCGTTCAACGCCGGTATCAGAAAATTATCGAAGAGAGCCCCTCGCCCGCACTTTCGGACGCGCAGAGATCGGCGATCTGCAAAGCCGCCTGCGATCTGGCCGCAAAAGCCGGCTATGTCAACGCGGGAACCGTCGAATTCATCTACGACAAAAACGGTGCTTTCTACTTTCTGGAAATGAACACGCGCCTTCAGGTCGAGCATCCGGTCACCGAAGCCGTCACGTGCCTGGATCTGGTCGAACAGCAGATTCGCATCGCCGCCCTGGAACCCTTGTCTTTTTCACAGGATGAAGTCGTTCCGTCGGGGTGTGCGATCGAAGCGCGCATCTGCGCGGAAGACCCCCGGCGCTCCTTCCTTCCCGCTACCGGCATGATCACGCGTTATGCCGAACCACGCGGAGAAAACGTCCGCGTGGACAGCGGCATTCAGATGGGATCGAAAATCGGCATTCACTATGACTCGCTTCTGGCAAAGGTTATTGTCCGCGGCAAAACGCGCGATGAGGCTCGCGCCTCACTTATGGAAGCATTAAACGGCTACCACATTGAAGGCGTCGTCAACACTCTGGACTTTGTAAATTCTATTTTGTGTCAACCAGCGTTCGTCCGGGGAGAACTTTCAACAAATTTTCTTGAAAATCATTTTGACGGTCCTATTCCTAAAAGTCCGCCGGATTCCGAATCCCTTTCGCTCACGGCGCTTGCCGCAACGCTTATCTATCATGTCCGCATGATCGCCGTGCGCGAATCCATCCGCCCCGCGGATGCAGGCTTCGGCCTTGCCCGGCCCCGGCTCAATACCTGCCGATATAAGGTCAGATCGGAAAGTGATCTCTTCGACATTCGCCTGTCCGGAATGCTGAAGGGCGTTAGCTGGACTTTCTCGGTCAACGGGCGGAATTACGATGTGGAAGCGCCGCCATTTGAACTTTACCGTCGACGGCTCAAACTCACCATCAACGGACGGACTCACCGCTTCCGCATTTCCGTAGAGTCATCCTCTCTGCGCGTTGCCTTCAACGGAATGAGCCGCCTGTTTGAGGTCTTTAATCCCCGTGAGTACATTCTGATGCATTACATGCCGCCAAGAACCGCAAAACCGCCGGACAACCAGATGATTTGTCCCATGCCCGGCATGGTGGTGAATCTTCTTGTTTCCAAAGGCGATCGCGTCTTCCTCGGCCAGAATCTGATCATTCTGGAGTCGATGAAAATGGAAAGCGGCGTGCCTTCTCCCATGGACGGCATTGTCGCCGACATCTGCGTCAAAGCCGGCCAGGCGGTCGAAGTCGGCGACATACTGATGAAGTTTATGACATGAGGTGACGATGAAACATCCCCTGCTGATCAACGCTCCGGACCGGAAAATGCTGCTTTTGGGAAATGAAGCGATCGCGCGCGGCGCGCTCGAAGCAGGCGTGGCCTTCGCCTGCGCCTATCCCGGTACGCCGTCTTCTGAAATCGCCCTGCAATTTTTCCAGATCGCCCGGGAACAAAGCGATCTGTATTTCGAATACAGCGCCAATGAAAAAGTCGCTCTCGAAATGGCGGCGGGCGCCGCCATGTGCGGGCTTCGCGCCATCGTCATCATGAAGCATGTGGGGCTCAATGTCGCCTCGGACGCGCTTCTGACACTGGCCTACACCGGGGTAAAAGGCGCGCTCGTCGTCGCCGTTGCCGATGATCCCTTCATGTACTCCAGCCAGAATGAGCAGGACAGCCGCTACTATGCAAAGCTTTCGTCCCTGCCCATGCTGGAGCCTTCCTCCGTGCAGGAAGCCAAAGACATGACCCGCTATGCTTTCAACCTTTCCGAAAGCCTCGGCCTGCCGGTGATCCTGCGCACGACGACGCGCATCAATCACGCCAGCGGCGTGGTCTCTCTGGGCCTTCTGATGCAGCGCAACGACGCCGGCGTCTTTCGTAAAGATCCCTTCTCTTATGTCTGCATCCCGTCCGTGTCGCGAAATCTCCGTCCGATACTTTTGAAAAAAGCGGCTAAAGCAGCCCATATCGCCAATGAGTCGCGCTGGAATTTTATTGAAGGACGCGGATCATTCGGCATTGTCTGCAACGGCGCAAGTTTCGGATATGTGACGGACGCAATCGCCCAGAGCGGTTATACGGATCGTTTTAAAGTCCTGCGCCTCGGCTTTTCGTATCCTGTACCGGAAGACCGGATCATCAGGTTTCTGAAGGGCTGTGAAAAAGTGCTTGTCGTCGAAGAGGGGGAACCCTATCTTGAGGAAGCCGTCCGCGTGGTTGCGCAAAGAAACGGGTTTGGCGCCGCCATTTTCGGAAAGGATGAACGCCTGCTTTCGCGTCTCTACGAATTCGATCCGGCCATCGTCAGAAACGCCATCAGCGGCGTTTTTGACCTTCCTTTTGCGCCGGCGGCGCCCATTGCCACCGAAGATCTTCCCGTCGCGCCGCCCAGGCCGCCCAATCTCTGCGCCGGCTGTCCGCATCGCGCGGCCTATCTGGCGGTGCGCGACGTCTTTGGCGAGGAGGCGATTTATCCGACCGACATCGGCTGTTACACGCTGGGACTGCATCCGCCGCTCAACATGGGGGATTTTCTGATTGCCATGGGCGCGGGCGCTGGCTCCGCGGGCGGTTTTGCCCGGGCCACCGGCAAGAAAGTTGTCGCCTTCATCGGCGATTCCACTTTTTTTCACAGCGGTCTTTCCCCGCTGGCCAGCGCCGTTTACAACCGGCACGATTTCCTTCTGGTCATTCTCGACAACGGCACAACGGGCATGACCGGGCATCAGCCGCATCCGGGCGTGGATGTGGCGCATCTCGGCCTCGGTAAAACGCACATCGACATCGAATCGGCCGTCCGCGGACTGGGCGTTAAAAGCGTTTTGACGGTCAGCCCGCTGCATTTTGCCAAAGCCGCGGAGGCGGTGCGGCGAATAGCCTCTGAATCCGGCGTTTCCGTTCTGATCATGAAAGCCCCCTGCCCGCTTTATGCCAAAACGCTTCCCGGGCATAAACAAAAACGGCCTTACCTCATCAGGCGCGACCGCTGCAAAAGCCACCGGATCTGCATCGATAAAACCGGATGTCCGGCATTTCACACTGACGGCGACCGAGTGGAAATCGATCCGCATCGGTGCACCGGCTGCGCTCTTTGCGCGCAGCTGTGTCCGGAAAAAGCCATTATGCCCCAGTTCGGTAAGGGAGGAGAAACATGAATACCATCCGCATCATGATTGTTGCCGTAGGCGGACAGGGAAATATTCTGGCGGCGAAACTTCTGGGCGAAGCGGCCATGTCCTGCGGATGCGACGTCCGGATGTCGGAATTTCACGGCATGGCCCAGCGCGGCGGCGTTGTGGAATCCATGGTTCTTCTGGGAGACGGCGCCGGTTACTGCATCGCCGACGGCGAAGCCGATGTCCTTCTGGGATTCGAACCGGTTGAAACCCTCCGGGCCGCGAGAAAATGCTCACCCCGCACGCAGATCATTACCAACACCGCTCCCGTTTTGCCTTTTACGGTTGCTCTGGGCCACGCGACCTACCCGGATATGCCCCGGGCCCTGCAGACGCTGGCCTCTCGCACGGCCGGACTCACGGCGCTGGATGCGACGGATCTGGCGCGCCGCGCCGGGTCCGTCTTGTCCATCAACGTGGTCATGCTGGGAGCGCTCGCTTCCTCGGGCGTCTTGTCCGCCATTGAAACCGAAGCTTATGAAATAGCGATTCAGCGAAAAATGAAAACGCCTCTGGCTGATCTCAACCTGCGGGCATTCAGACTGGGGTATGAGGCGGGGCATCAGCAGATCAGGGGACACTCAGCATGAGCCGCGCGATGAACAAACTCTATAAACAGGCGCTGCTGGCGCTGGAAAACGGAAGCGTCTTTTCTTGCCGTTCGTTTACCGGAGACGGCCAGGCCGAAGGTGAAATCGTCTTCAATACGGCCATGTGCGGCTACCAGGAAATCCTGACCGATCCTTCCTATTCCGGACAGATGGTGTTGATGACGTATCCCCTCATCGGCAACTACGGCGTAACCCCTGAAGACATGGAATCCGCCCGCATACAGCCGCAGGCGATTCTGGTCCGGGAATACACCGCACATCCCAGCAATTTCCGGTGTTGCTCAACGCTTGCGGAATTCCTGTCGCGCCAGGGCATCCTGGGCGTTTGCGAACTGGACACGCGCGCGGTAACGCTGCGCATCCGCACTGCGGGCGCGATGCGGGCAAAGCTCTCCACACTGGAACCGAACGGACATAGCCTTGTCGATGAGGCCAGACAACTGCCTTCCATGACAGGACAAAACCTAAGCGCCGCCGCTTCAGCCAAAACACCCCTCTTTTGGAAAAACGGATACATTGAAGAAGCGGCGGCGCTTTCTCTCAACCAAACCGTCTGGCGATGCAAAGGCGCAAAGCCTTCCGTGGCGGTTATGGATTTCGGCGTCAAATACAACATTTTGCGGATGCTGGAGGAAACCGGCTGTGAAGTCGTCGTTCTGCCTGCGTCAACAGATGCAAAGACCATCCTGGCGCTTTCTCCCGACGGCCTTCTGCTATCCAACGGTCCGGGAGATCCCGAGCCGGCGGTTGAAGCCGTTGCGACCATCCGGGCGCTTCTGGGTTCTGTGCCGATGTTCGGCATCTGCCTGGGACATCAACTCCTCGCGCTGGCGCTCGGCGCGAAAACCTACAAACTGAAATTCGGGCATCGCGGATCGAACCAGCCGGTCCAGGACGTTCGTACGGGTCGTGTTGAAATCACCTCTCAGAACCACGGTTTCGCCGTCGAAGAGGAAAGCCTGAGACGAACCGGCGCAAAGATAACGCATATCAACCTCAACGACGGCACGATTGAAGGCTTCGGGCACGAGCGATACCCGATGATGTCCGTGCAGTACCATCCGGAAGCCTCGCCGGGCCCTCATGACGCGGCGCATCTGTTTAAGGAATTTTATAACCTGATGAGAAATAATAAATGAGCCTAAAAAGGAGACCCAAATATGTATCGAACCATTGAAATCCGCTGGCACGGCCGGGGCGGCCAGGGAACCGTCACGGCGGCGAAAACGTTCGCCGACGCCTGTCTGCACAGCGGACGCCACGTTCAGGCCTTTCCGGAATACGGACCGGAGCGCTCCGGCGCGCCGCTTCGGGCCTACAACCGGATCAGCCCGAAAAAATTGCAGCGCCACTGCCCCGTGTCCCAGCCGGACATCGTCGCCATTGTGGATGCCAGTCTCATCGGGCTGGTGAATGTATGCGCCGGGCTGTGCAACGAAGGATTGTTTCTCGTCAACACAGCCAACCACACCCAAGAGATAAAAAAGAAGCTTCAACTCAAACCCAGGCAAAAGCTTTACTGCATCGACGCCACGGGAATCGCCCTGGCCTCATTCGGCCAGCCGTTTCCCAACTCCGCCATGGTCGGCGCGCTGGGACGTATATCGGGGCTGGTTGAACGCGATGCGCTTCTCAAAGATGTGGAAAGAAGTTTCGGAAAAAAGTTCGCCTCGAAAGTCATTGATGGAAATCTGGAAGCCGTCAGAAGAAGCTGGAACGAGGTGACCGAAGCATGAAAACACGCATCATCACCAAATCGACCTGCAAACCCGTCATTTCCGAGGCGGGAAATTCCGCCATTTTCAAAACCGGCTCATGGCGGTCACTCAAGCCGGTTTTTGAAGCCGCGCATTGCAGCCACTGTCTGCTTTGCTGGCTGTACTGCCCGGATATGTCCGTTATCGTCCGTGACGGAAAGATGGAAGGATTCGACATGGATTATTGCAAGGGGTGTGGCATCTGCGCCTTGGAATGTCCGGGGAAGAAAGGGATGAAGGCCATCTGCATGGTGAAGGAGGATATTTTATGAAAAAAATGACCGCCGTCACCGGCAATGAAGCTCTGGCCGAAGCGCTAAGACAGATCAATCCCGATGTGTGTGCCGCCTACCCCATCACGCCCCAGACCGACATGATGCAGCGCTTCGCCGATTTTGTGGCCGACGGGCTGGTGGATACGGAAATGATGCTCGTGGAGAGCGAACACAGCGCCATGAGCGCCTGCATCGGCGCCTCTGCGGGCGGAGGGCGCGTGGCCACGGCCACAAGCGGCCCGGGACTCGCGCTCATGTGGGAGATGCTCTATGTCGCCTCCGGCATGCGCTGCCCGATCGTCATGCCGGTCATCAACCGGGCGCTGTCCGCGCCGCTCAATATTCACTGCGACCACTCCGACGCGATGGGCGCCCGCGATTCGGGCTGGATTCAACTGTGGTCGGAAAACGCTCAGGAAGCCTATGACAATCTCATCATGGCGTTTCGCATCGCCGAACATGCGGGAATCCGTCTGCCCGTCATGGTCTGCATGGACGGCTTCATCATCAGCCATTCCGTGGGTGTCATGGATTTTCTTTCCGACGACAAGGTCCAGCGCTTCGTGGGCGACTTCACCCCGCAGGAAGCGCTTCTGGACATCGAGCGGCCGGTGAGCTACGGGCCGCTGATTGTGACGGACCAGTACCATGAGTACAAAAAAGCGCAAAACGAGATCATGGATTCCGTCTTCGCCGTGACCGAAGCGGTGGCTTCGGAGTTTGAATACCTTTCCGGTCGCCGCTACGGACTTTTCGAAAGCTATCGTCTGGAGGACGCGGAAATCGGCATCGTCGTGCTCAACTCCGCCGCGGGAACCTGCAAGGACATCATCGACGAGGCGCGCGAAAACGGCGTGAAAGTGGGCCTGCTCAAGCCCCGGCTCTTCCGCCCTTTTCCCTATACCGCCGTGGCCGACGCACTGTCGCATCTCAAAGCGGTCTGCGTGCTGGACCGGTCCGACTCCTTCGGCGCTTTCGCGCCCCTGTTTGCCGAAATCGCCGCGAGCCTCTACCCCCGCGAACAAAGACCGGTGCTCCTCAACCGGATTTACGGACTCGGCGGGCGCGACTTCATGCCGGAACATGTCGAGGCGGTCATCAATGAAATGATGGACGTCGTCAGCCGCAGGATCGCCGCGATGCCCAAAAAATACATCAGTTTGCGTCAGTATTATTAAAGGAGATTTATGACAACGTCTTCTCTCAAACTCAAAGATCTGGTGAATAAAGACATTCGTCTGGCGCCGGGACATCGCATGTGTCAGGGGTGCGGCGCGGCCATCGTCGTGAAGATGGCGCTTCTGGCCATTGACAAACCCGTGGTGGCCTGTTCGCCCACCGGCTGTCTGGAAGTCACCACCTGTATTTCCGATTACACGGCCTGGAAAATCCCCTGGATTCATTCCGCCTTCGAAAACGCCGCCGTCACGCTGGCCGGCGTGGAAACCATGTACCGGGCGCTCAAAAAGCGAGGCAAAATCTCGCAGGACATGACATTTGTCGTCTTCGCGGGAGACGGAGGCACCTACGACATCGGCCTGCAGAGCCTTTCGGGCGTCATGGAGCGCGGGCATGACCTGCTTTATATCTGTTACGACAACGGCGCCTACATGAACACCGGCACGCAGCGCTCCGGAGCGACGCCGTTGGGCGCATCGACCACCACCTCGCCAGCGGGAAGCGCCGTGCCCGGAAAATTGCAGACGCGCAAAGACATCGTCAAAATTCTGGCCGCGCACAACATTCCCTACGTGGCACAGGCCTGTCCCGGCCATCATCCGGATCTGATGCGAAAAGTCCAGAAAGCCGTTTCGATTTCGGGTCCGAAGTTCATCAATATCCTGTCTCCGTGTCACCGGGGCTGGCGCTCGAAAGCCGACGATGCGATTACCATCTCGAAGCTCGCCGTGAGCAGCTGTTTCTGGCCTCTGTATGAGATCGAACAGGGCGTCACCCGCCTGACACATGTGCCGAAAGAAAAAATTCCGCTGGAGCAGTTTTTGCGTCCCCAGGGACGATTCTCGCATTTGTTCCGTCCGGAAAACGAATGGATTATTCGGGAAGCTCAGAAGCAGATCGACGCGGAATGGGATCTGCTCAACAAAAACAGCTGCAATACTGAAAACGGATAGCCATGCCGCGAAGAGACGACCTTCACACGATTATGATCATCGGCGCCGGACCCATCGTCATCGGTCAGGCCTGCGAATTCGACTATTCCGGCGTCCAGGCCTGCAAGGCGCTCCGGTCCCGGGGTTATCGCGTGGTGCTGGTCAACAGCAATCCCGCGACGATCATGACGGACCCGGAAATGGCCGACCGCACCTACATCGAACCGGTCACGGCGGATGTGGTGGCGGACATCATCGCGCGTGAACGCCCCGACGCGCTTCTGCCCACCATGGGCGGTCAGACCGCGCTCAATGTGGCCGTCGAACTCGAACGCATGGGAACGCTCAAAACCTTCGGTGTGGAATTGATCGGCGCGTCCCTTCCCGCCATCCACAAGGCCGAAGACCGCGAGCTCTTCCGTCAGGCGATGGAGCGCATCAGTTTATCGATGGCGCGAAGTTCCGTCGCCACCAGCCTTGCTGATGCCCGCGCCGTGGCCGCAAGGCTTGGCTATCCCGTCATCATCCGTCCCGCCTTCACCCTGGGCGGCACGGGCGGAGGCGTGGCCTACAATCCGGAAGAGTTCGACGCCATCGCCGGCAGCGGTCTGGAGGCGAGTCTCATCGGCCAGATTCTCGTGGAAGAATCGCTTCTGGGCTGGAAAGAATTTGAGCTGGAAGTCGTGCGCGACGCCAGGGACAATGTCATCATCGTCTGCTCCATTGAGAATCTCGATCCGATGGGCGTACACACGGGCGACAGCATCACCGTGGCGCCCGCCCAGACGCTGACCGACCGCGAATATCAAACGATGCGCGACGCGGCGATCGCCATTATTCGCGAAATCGGCGTGGATACGGGTGGCTCCAACGTGCAGTTCGCCGTCAATCCGAAAAACGGGCGCCTGCTGGTGGTGGAGATGAATCCCCGCGTCTCGCGAAGCTCCGCGCTGGCCTCCAAGGCCACCGGCTTTCCCATTGCCAAGGTCGCGGCGCTTCTGGCCGTGGGTTACACGCTCGACGAGATCCCCAACGACATCACGGGAAAGACGATGGCCTCCTTCGAACCGGCGCTTGACTACTGTGTGGTAAAAATCCCGCGCTTCGCCTTTGAAAAATTTCCCGAATCGCCCGACAGCCTGACCACGGCCATGAAATCGGTGGGGGAAGCCATGTCCATCGGACGCACCTTCAAGGAAGCCTTGCAAAAAGGCCTGCGGTCACTCGAAACCGGACTCTTCGGCCTGGGCGCCGACGGCCGCCGACCTTTATCGGAGGCATCGCCCACCTCCGAGACGATTCTTGAAAAACTCGCCATCCCTCATTCCCGCCGCATTTTCGCGCTTCGCGACGCCGTCGGGCTGGGACTGACGACGCAGAGGATTTACGAGCTTTCCGGCATCGACCCCTGGTTCATCGAACAGATTCGGGAAATCGTCGGGGTGGAAACCGTCATCGCGCAGGCGACGCATCCTTTGAATGAAGAAACGCTGCGCCTGGCCAAAGCCTTCGGCTTTTCCGACCGGCAAATCGCGCACCTGGCGGCCTCATCCGAAGAAGATGTCGCCCACCATCGGCGCAAACTGGGCGTCACCCCGACCTATAAGCTGGTGGATACGTGCGCGGGTGAGTTCGAAGCGCAAACCCCTTACTACTATTCCACCTATGAAACCGAATGCGAAGCCCGCCCGTCGGACCGGCCGAAAGTCATCGTCATCGGCGGCGGCCCCAACCGCATCGGTCAGGGCATCGAATTCGACTACTGCTGCGTCCATGCCTCCCAAGCCCTGCGCGAGGAGGGCCTGGAAAGCATCATGATCAACTCCAATCCGGAAACGGTGAGCACGGACTACGACACTTCCGACAAACTTTACTTCGAGCCGCTGACGCTTGAGGATGTTTTGCATATCGTTGCCGTGGAAAAACCAAAGGGCGTCATCGTGCAACTGGGCGGACAGACGCCGCTCAATCTGGTCATGCCGCTGGCGAAGGCGGGCGTGCCCATCCTGGGCACATTGCCTGATCAGATCGCCCGGGCGGAAGACCGGGGCCTGTTCCAGTCGCTGCTGCATAAGCTGAAATTGCTCCAGCCGGCAAGCGACGCGGCGCTTACGCTTCCCGAGGCGTTGAAGATCGCGGCGCGCATTGGCTATCCGGTGCTGGTCCGTCCCTCTTTCGTCCTGGGCGGACGCGCCATGAAGATCGTCCATTCCGCCGCCGAGCTGGAACAATTCGCCGCCGCGGCGTTCGAGGCCGCAGACGGCCATCCGGTGCTGATCGATCAGTTTCTCGACGACGCGCTGGAAGTGGATGTGGACGGGCTATCCGACAAAACGCACGCCATCATCGCGGGCGTCATGGAGCATGTCGAGGCGGCGGGCATTCATTCCGGCGATTCGGCCTGCGTGCTTCCGCCGCAAAGCATTTCACCGGCCATGATCGCCCAAATCGAAGCCGCCACGCGAGCCATCGCGCTCGAGCTCCAAACCGTGGGGCTCATCAACATTCAGTTTGCCGTGCGACGGGGCCGGCTTTATGTGCTGGAGGCCAATCCGCGGGCGTCGCGCACCGTCCCGTTTGTCAGCAAGGCCACAGGGGTGCCACTTTGCAAGCTGGCTGTCAAAATCATGCTGGGTCGCACCATTGCTGATCTGGGACTGGCGCAGGGCATCCCCGCGCCCCGGCATGTCAGCGTGAAGGAGGCGGTGCTCCCCTTTAAGAAATTTGCCGGCGTCGATCCCCTGCTGGGGCCGGAAATGAAGTCCACCGGCGAGGTCATGGGGATTGCCGATCATTTCGGCCCGGCATTCGCCAAAGCCCAGCTTGCCGCGGGGCACAGACTTCCCGTTTCCGGTCCCATCTTCGTGTCGCTTTGCGACAGGGACAAACCGCAGGCGGACATCATTGCCCGGTCGCTTGCCGCCTCCGGATTCGATCTTGCGGCCACGGCGGGCACCGCCCGATACTTAAGCGGCCTGGGCATCGGCTGCCGTGCTGTCAAGAAAGTTTCCGAAGGCAGGCCCAACGTGGTGGACGCGATCAAAAACAACGAGATCCGATTGATCATCAACACCGAAGGCGGGCCGGATGCGTCGCGCGACGGCTACGCCATCCGCCGGGCGGCGCTGGCGAAGGACATCCCCTATGCCACAACGCTTTCCGCCGCGCTGGCGATGTGCCTGGCGATGGAAAGTCTGCGCATCAGTCAAAAAGCAGTCATGAGTCTTCAGGAATATTGCCAATGCATGACAGAGGTATTTACGAAATGATCAAGATTCTGATATTTATATTGCATATTCCTTTATGTAATGATAAAATTGATAATAATCAACACGATACGAATTCCCTGTTCGTTCCATGCTCTTTTTATGATCTTGATATCGAACATACAATCTCAATACATGCGAAATCGGGATCTGATTTCGCCATAGTGAAACATTTTTTTGACTTCACTCTTTGGAAACGCTCCTTCAGGAAACGGATTTCTCCGAACAGAGCTTTTCAAACACAGGCCATGACGGCGGAATGGATTATTCGTTTTTTAGTTGACGAATAGTCACAGTGTATACTAATCATAACATATGTCATTAATGATATAATTTTAGATGATGAACCGGCAGACAGCATTGACCTGAGCTGCCTCAAAATGTTGAAAGGGGGAAATATGGCAAAAGGAAATATCTCCGACTACAAAAAGATGATTGACAGTCAGTACAAAGATCTTTTGAATCACTGTCAATCGCACATGGAAGAGGTCGAGAAAACTCTGCCTGAAACGAGAGAAAACCTTCACGAACTGTTAAAAGAGCGAGGCATCACACGCAGAAATTTTGTTATATGGACCTCCGCCATGACAGCTGCTCTGATGCTTCCGCCCATCTTCAGGCCGATGGTTGCCAGAGCGGCGGAAAATTTCAGCCGCATTCCGGTGGTCTGGCTGCATTTCGCCGAATGTACGGGTTGTTCCGAAGCGCTCCTTCGTTCGTCGTATCCGAACGTTGACGACATTCTTCTGGAAACCATTTCGCTTGAATACCATGAAACGCTCATGGCGGCTTCCGGCGATCAGGCCGAAAAATGTCTGGAGGACGCGATTCATCATTTCAAGGGCAAGTTTATTTGTGTTATTGAAGGTGCTCTTCCCCGCGGCCTGAATGGACAGTACCTGAGACTCGGCCCTAAAGGGAAAACCGGCATTGAGATCGCCAAAGAAGTTTGCAAGGAAGCGGCGGCGTGCATCGCCATTGGCTCCTGCTCTGCCTTCGGCAACATTCAGGCGGCCAAACCCAACCCGACGGATGCCGTAAGCATCAAAGACGCTATAGGAATTCCCACGGTGAACATCGCCGGATGTCCTCCCAACGTGGTTAACTTTACCGGAACCTTACTCCATTACATTATGTTCGGCGGCCTTCCGGCGCTCGACGGTCTGGGAAGACCGATCTGGGCTTACGGCAAGCGCATTCATGATTATTGCGAAAGAAGGCCGCATTACGATGCATCCGAATACGTCAATGAATGGGGCGACGCCGGAGCGCTTAAAGGCTGGTGCCTCTACAAAGTCGGCTGCAAAGGTCCTTATACGTACGCCAACTGCGGCAAAGTTCGCTTCAACGACGGCATCTCCTGGCCGATCATGGCCGGTCACGGCTGTATCGGTTGCACGGAACCCGGTTTTTGGGATACCATGGCGCCGCTGGAAAAACCGCTGCCGGACAAATCTTACAATGGACGCGAAGCAACGGTCGATAATATCGGCATCGCTCTGACGGGCATTGCGGCTCTGGGCATCGCCGCTCATGCCACGGCGACTGTCCTTCGGCATAAAGATGATGATCAGGCGACCAAGCAGGAGGTTAAACATCATGAGTAAACGCATTGTTGTCGATCCGATTACCCGGATTGAAGGACATCTGAGAATTGAAGTGGAAGTCGATGAGAAAAACGTTATCAAAGACGCCTGGAGCAGCATTACGCTGTGGCGCGGCATTGAAACCATCCTCAAAGGCCGTGACCCGCGCGACGCAGGTTTGATCGTTCAGCGCTTCTGCGGGGTTTGCACATACGTTCATTATGAAGCCAGTATCCTGGCCTGTGAAGACGCGTTCGGCGTCAAACCCCCGCCCAACGCCCGGATCGCCCGCAATCTGATCGCGTCTGCCCAGTATCTGTATGATCACGTGATGCATTTCTATCACCTGCATGGTCTGGACTGGGTGGATATCGTCAGTGCCCTGAAGGCCGATCCCAAAAAGGCCGTGGACATGGCCCGTGGATACAGCGACAATCCTTTCAACTGCTCTGCGACGCATTACAAAGCGGTTCAGGAACGCCTGACCAAATTCGTCAAATCCGGCCGTTTGGGACCGTTTGCCAACGCTTACTGGGGGAATCCTTCCTACAAATTTCCGCCGGAAGCCAATCTGATTATCCTGTCGCATTACCTCGACGCGCTGCAGGTCTCCAAAGTCGGCGCGCAGATGATGGCCATCCTGGGCGGGAAAAATCCGCATCCGCAGTCCCTGGTGGTCGGCGGTATCACCTCCGGCATGGATCTGTTCGACGCCGATCGTCTGGGCCAGTATAAATTCCGCTTCCTGGAACTGCAGAAATTTATTGAGACAGCCTACCTTCCCGATGTCCTGCTTGCCGCCTCATACTACAAAGACGAAGGCCTCCAGGGCATCGGCGGCGGTGTGAAAAATTACCTGTCCTACGGTGGATTCCCTCTCGATGACGATTGGACGAAACTGCTTTTCCCTCGCGGTGTCGTGAAAAATCGCGACCTGGCCAAACCGCTGGAACTCGACGAAACGAAAATTACGGAAGAAGTCACTCACGCGTGGTATGACGCCAAAGATGCCCAGCACCCCTACGAGGGGAGAACCGAACCGCAATATACCGGCTACGATAAAAACGGCCACCTCAAGGGCGATGAGAAATACACCTGGTGCAAGGCGCCGCGTTACGACAATCAGCCCCACGAAGTCGGACCGCTGGCCCGCATGATCGTCGCTTACGCCCAGGGGCACAAGGAAATCAAGCCCCTGATCGACTCTACGTTGAAAGCAACCGGACTTCCCGCAACCGTCTTGTTCTCCACGCTGGGCCGCACAGCCGCCCGCGCGCTGGAAACCAAATACGTCGCGGATCACACTCTGGGATGGGTGGACGAATTGATCGGCAACATCAAGAAAGGCGACACCCGCACCTGGACGCGCTGCGATGTTCCCGGCAAGCCGGCTCAGGGCCGCGGCATGACCGAACCGCCGCGCGGCGCACTGGGACACTGGGTGAAGATCGAAAACGGCGTGATCTCCAATTACCAGGCCGTGGTGCCTTCCACCTGGAACTGCTCGCCGCGTGACAAGGCGGGCCTGCGCGGTCCTTACGAAGAATCCCTGATCGGCACCAGGCTGGCCAATGTGGATCAGCCGCTGGAAATCATCCGGACGATCCATTCGTTCGATCCCTGCATGGCTTGCGCCGTGCATATCATTGATCCGAAGACGAATGAGATCCGAAAGTTCAAAGTGGCTTGAGCCCTGAAAGGAGGTCACCATGGAAAAAATCATCAGCGTTAAAGAGTGGTCTCTGGCCATTCGGCTGAACCACTGGGCCATGGCTTGCTCGATTTTTGTCCTGATTGTCACCGGGTTTTACATCGCCACCCCGTTCACCGTGTGGCAGGGCGAGACGGTAGGCAAGTTTTTCATGGGAAACGTTCGATTTGTCCATCTGCTCTTCGGCGTAATTCTCGTGTTTTTGTTCATCTGGAGAATTTACCTGGCTTTCTTCTCCCGCTTTCATGCCGACTGGAAGGATTTCCTGGCGTTCACCAACGTGAAAAACTTCATCCATCAGATCAAGTTTTATCTGCTCGTCACGAAAGAAGGGCCGCAGTACAAAACCCTGTACGGGCCGCTTCAGTCCCTGGCGTATCTGGGATTGCTGTTCATGGTGTTCGTCATCTGCGTCACCGGCCTGATTTTAATGGGCGCGGGTTACCATGCGGGTTTAACGGCTGTTGCCTACACCGTCTTACACCCGGTTGAAAACCTTCTGGGCGGACTGGCCACGGTTCGATATATTCACCACATCTTCACCTGGTTTTTCATCCTGTTCATTGTGGTGCATATTTACATGGCGTTTTGGTACGATTATGTGCTGAAAAAAGGCACCGTGTCATCTATGATCAGCGGCAACATTTTCAAGAAGGTTCAAGAATAGGTATTAAAACATTTTCACGACGTCGCAGGGAACGGTTTCAAGTCGTTCCCTGGATCTTTGATTATGATAGAAAGAAACAAAGTTACCGTCCTGGGCATCGGCAATATTTTAATGGGGGATGAAGGCTTCGGCGTTCATTTTGTCCGGTGGTTTGCCGGGCGCTTTGCCGCCTCAAACGATTTGCAGATCGTTGACGGCGGAACGCTGGGCTATAAGCTTCTGGATATGATTTGCCGTTGCGATCATCTGATTGTCGTGGATGTTTTGAAGCTCGACGACACGCCCGGCTCCATCTACCGTTTCACCAAGGAGGAAATGGAACTGCACATGCCTCTGCCGACCACCGCCCATGAGGTCACCTTTCCTGACGTCCTGGTCAAAAGCGAACTCCTCGGCGAAGCGCCGGAGACGATTTTTCTCTGCATTGTTCCAGAATATTACCAGGATCTGGACATGGATATCTCTCCCTTCCTGTTCGAGAAATTCGCTGATGTGGAAAAACTGTTACTTGCCGAAATAAGTCAAATAGGCATTACTCCGGAGCGCCTGCACGATGCATGAACTTTATCTTGCCGAATCGATCATCAATATCGTTAGCGATTATGCCGCGCGTGACGGATTTAAGAAAGTCAACAGCATCCTGCTATCCTGCGGGCGGCTTTCCTGCATCGAATCCAAAACACTGCAATTCGCCTTTGACGTGCAGTCCCAAAATACACCGGCACGGGGCGCGGCGCTTCATTTCAGGATTTTGCCCGCTGCGCTTCATTGCTTTTCCTGTCAAAAAACCATAGTGGTGGAAGCACATACGGGCATCTGTCCGTCCTGCGGCGGCGCGGAAGTTTTGCTCACCGCCGGCATGGAGGAACTGCAGATTTTAGAACTGGACGTAGATTAGGTTTTTATTATGTGTATCGGATTTCCCGGAAAGATACTTTCCATCGACGACCATAATTACGCTGTCATCGATATCGCCGGCACGCGCCGCGAGGTCTGCCTGGATATTATCGATGAAGAGGCGACTGTAGGCGATTACGTGATTACACATGCAGGCTACGCCATCCATAAAATCGATCCCGAAAACGCCCGGGAAAAGCTGCAGTGCCTGCAAGAGATCATTGAAAATGAAATTTATTGACGAATACCGCGATCCGGCCCTTGTGGCGGGTATTTTAAACCATATTTCATCCGCCGCAAAACGTTTGGCCCGTCCCGTGACGATCATGGAAATCTGCGGCAGCCATACGTATGCCATCGGCCGTTTCGGCATCCGCAAGCTGCTGCCGGAAAACATCCGTCTGATTTCCGGACCTGGGTGTCCTGTGTGTGTCACTTCCGCGCGGGATGTGGATCTGGCTCTTCATTTTGCATCTGTGCCTGGTGTTATTTTCGCGACGTTCGGCGATATGCTGAAAGTTTCGGGAACGCGAGGAAACAGCCTGCAGAAAAAACGCGCAGAAGGCGCGGATGTGAGAGTCGTTTCTTCCGCCGACGAATGCATTGGGATGGCGCTTTCCCATCCGCAAAAAGAAGTGGTCATGATGGGCATCGGTTTTGAAACGACGGCCCCGACCATCGCCGCCGTCATCGCGGCCTGCCGGAAAAAGGAGATCCGCAATTTTTCGGTCTTCTCCGTCCATAAAATTGTTCCTCCGGCCATACAGGTCCTTTTAGCCGACCCTCATCTCAACATTGACGGCTTTTTATGCCCCGGCCATGTCAGCACCATGATCGGTGCGGAGGCGTACCGGATGATTCCCGATGCCGGCCGTGCCGCCGCCATTACCGGCTTTGAGCCGGTGGACATTGTCGAAGGGGTCTGGATGCTCCTTCAGCAGATTGAAAGCAGGCAAAAGGATGTTGCCATTCAATACAGCCGGGGCGTCCGCCCCGAAGGCAACCTGCGGGCCATGGCCTTTCTGGAATCCGTTTTCGAAATTACGGACGCCTCATGGCGGGGGTTGGGTGTCATCCCTCAAAGCGGCTTGGCGATGCGCGCCGATTTTGCGGCCTTTGATGCATTGAAAAAATTTCCGATACCGGATATTCAGTCCCAGGATATTCCCGGCTGCGGTTGCGGTGATATTTTGCGCGGCATCAAGCTGCCGTATGACTGCCCTCTTTTTAAAAAAGTCTGCACTCCGGTGAATCCTGTGGGGCCCTGCATGGTTTCATCGGAAGGGACGTGTTCGGCTTACTATAAATACTATTAATGGAGGTTCTATCTGTGAAAGTACCCGTGGTTAAAAACGTACTGGACGCCAATAATCGCATCGCGGAGGAAAACCGTAAACTCTTCGACAGGTATCAAATGTTTGTCATCAATCTGATGAGCTCGCCCGGTGCGGGAAAAACATCACTTGTGGAGCGCACCATCACCGCTTTGCGCGACAGATACGGCATTGCCGTCATCGAAGGCGATATTCAGGACACCTACGACGCCGACCGTATTGCCAAGCTGGGCATCCCCGTGGTTCAGATCAACACCGGCGGCGCCTGCCATATCGACGGTAACATGATCCGGGAAACCTTTCCTTCTTTCGATTTCAGCAAAATCGATCTTCTGATTGTCGAAAACGTCGGCAATCTGGTCTGCCCCGCCGAATTCAAAGTGGGTGAAAACATTAAGGTCATGCTGCTATCCACGCCCGAAGGCGCGGACAAGCCCGCCAAGTATCCTCTGATGTTTCAGGAATCGTCGGCCCTTTTGATAAACAAAATGGACCTGATGGCCTATGTGGATTTCGACCTGGAAAAAGCCAGACGTGATTCGATGGCTTTGAACAAGGATCTGAATATTTTTGAAGTGTCGTGCAAAACCGGCGCGGGACTGGACGCCTGGATCGCCTGGCTTGACCGGCAGATTGATGCCTTCAAGAAGTAGCCTGTGAATCTCAAAAGAATCCGATATCACTTTTATGGCATGGTGCAGGGGATCGGTTTCCGGCCCTTTGTGTATCGTCTTGCGGTTCAAAATGGTCTTACAGGCTTTGTTCAAAACCGTCCCGAAGGCGTCACCGTGGAAGTGGAAGGGCGGGCGACGGTTGTTGATGTATTTGCCCTCCGGATTCGCGAGGAACTGCCGCCGCTTGCCAGCATCACACGCGTTGAAACCGCGAATCTCGACATTCACAACGATAGGGTCTTCCAGATTATTCCCAGCGATGATCACGGCCGGGCGGATGTGCACATTCCACCGGACGCGGCCACCTGCCCCGAATGCCTTGCCGAACTATTCGATCTCCAAAACCGGCGCTACCGATATCCGTTTATCAACTGCACCAACTGCGGCCCAAGGCTCACGATGATCAATGCCGTTCCCTATGACCGCGTGAGCACATCGATGGCCTGTTTTGATCTGTGCCCCGAATGTCGCTGGGAATACGAAAATCCGGCCGACCGCCGTTTTCACGCGGAACCCAATGCCTGTCCGGTCTGCGGACCGCGGCTGACGCTAATTGGCGGAGACGGTCAGCCGGCAGCATCCGATGATCCGCTCACAGCCGCCGTTGATTTGCTTTTGTCCGGGCATATCCTCGCTATTAAAGGCCTGGGAGGTTTTCATCTGGCGGTCGACGCCGGAAATGACAGAGCTGTCCAAAGTCTGAGGCGGCGCAAATACCGTGAAGAAAAACCACTGGCCATCATGGTGCGTAATATCGATGCCGCCCGCCGGATAGTCCATTTGATGCCTGAGGAAGAAGCGCTGATCGCTTCACCTCGGCGGCCTATTGTTCTGCTTCAGAAAAAACAAAATCATCTGATTTCCAACCTTGTAGCGCCCGGCGTTCCCTATCTCGGCATTATGCTGCCCTACACACCGCTGCATCATCTGCTTTTGGAAAAGCATTTTTGTGCACTCGTCATGACCAGTGCCAATCAGGTGGATGAACCAATCTGCATCGGCAACCGCGAAGCGATTTCCCGGCTTTCCGGCATCGCTGATTTTTTTCTGACGCACAACCGAGACATTCTCGTGCGCTGCGACGATTCCATCACCTTTTGGGCATCTGGGAAACTCCGTATGATGCGACGGTCTCGCGGCTTTGTTCCGCAGCCGCTGTCTTTGAAACACAGCTATCCGCAGGTGCTGGCTTTAGGTGGAGAACTCAAAACCGCCCAATGTATTCTCAAAAATAATTATGCCTTTATCAGTCCCCATATCGGTGACATGGAAACGCCGCAGGCGCGTGACTTTTTTCACACAAGCCTGGCGCTTATGAAACGCATCACCCAAACCGATCCGTCCATTATCGCCTGCGATCTTCACCCGGCTTACTACTCCACTCGGGCGGCGCGCGAGCTGCGCGCGGAAAGAATCATCCAGGTCCAGCACCACCATGCCCATATTGTGAGCTGCATGGCGGAAAATCAAATCGATGGCGATGTGATCGGCCTGGCCATGGATGGCACGGGCTGTGGGCCGGACGGGACAGCCTGGGGCGGAGAATTTTTGATCGCGTCCGAGGCCGGCTTTCGGCGATTCGGACATCTGCAGCATCTTCTCCTGCCGGGCGGCGAAAAAGCCGTGCGCGAACCTTGGCGGGTGGCCGTAAGTTTGCTTAAAACCGCATACGGACCATCCTGGCGCGAAATCGCCGGAAGATTCAATCTGATTCCCAAACAGGTTCAGGTGGATCTTCTCGATAAAATGCTCGAAGGGAAGATTTCTTCTCCTTTGTCTTCTGGACTGGGACGGCTCTTCGACGGTGTGGCGGCTCTGATCGGTTTGCGCCGCAAGGTCAGTTTTGAAGGCCAGGCCGCCATGGAGCTCGAAGCTCTGGCAATCAAAACGTCTGCAACGCCTTACCCCTTTGATATCTTGCGAAAAGATGACGAACCGTATAGAGTCAATACCACTTTTGCGATCCGCGCCATGGTGGACGATTTGACGGCGGGCCGCGATAAGGCCGACATCGCCGCATCCTTCCACGCGACACTGATTGAAATCTTTGCGGAAATGGCGGACGAAATGCGCAAAGCGACCGGATTAAACCGTGTGGTCCTCTCCGGTGGTTGCTTCCAGAATAGAATTCTCCTGGAAGGCGGTATTGGCAGGCTAAAAAAGGATGGATTTGAGGTTTACAGCCACAGTCTGGTCCCCACAAACGACGGCGGCATTTCTCTGGGGCAGGCCGTGATCGCTGCGACGATGACTAAGAATGCCTCATGACGTTTAATTCCCTCCTTTTTTAAGGAGGGGCAGGGAGGATTTTGATAAGATATCCCCCTATCCCTTTAGAAATGGGGAATACAAAAGGAAGGCTTTTTTTCATGAAACAAGACAAAATCCTTTTGGAGCACGGCGGGGGCGGACTTTTGTCCAACGAACTGATTGCTCAGCTTTTCTTGCCCCGCTTCCGAAATCCTTTTCTGGACAGGCTCGAAGACAGCGCCATTTTAAATATCGGCCATCAGAAGTTGTGTTTTACTACCGATTCCTATGTTGTCAGTCCCGCCTTCTTTCCCGGCGGCAATATCGGCTCTTTGGCCGTGTGCGGCACCGTCAACGATCTGGCCGTTTGCGGCGGCAAACCGCTTTTTTTGAGCTGCGGCGTTATTGTGGAGGAAGGTTTTCCGATGGTCTCTCTGGAGACTATTCTCGACACAATGGCTGAAAAAGCCGCTGAAGCCGGTGTGCAAATTGTCACGGGCGACACGAAAGTCGTCGTGCGCGGCGCAGCCGACGGCATTTTCATCAATACCTCCGGCATCGGACTGATCGAATATCCCGCGCCTCTGTCCGTTAAAAGCATTGTACCAGGCGATGTCGTCATCGTGAACGGAACGTTGGGCGATCATGGAGCGGCCATCATTAGTGCCAGAGAAAATCTTTCGCTTTCATCGGAGCTGAACTCCGATACAGCCCCGCTCAACGGATTGATTGCCGATATTTTTCAGGCAAGTCCCAACATCCACTGCATGCGCGACGCAACACGTGGGGGCCTTGGCGCCATTCTGGCGGAAATTGCCAAAAGTGCGCAGGTGTGTCTGGACATCGATGAAAAGAATATTCCCGTTCAGGATAACGTCCGGGGAATCTGTGAAATTCTGGGATTCGACCCGCTTTATCTGGCCAACGAAGGAAAAATGGTCGTTTTCTGCGCTGAAAGTGATGCCCGGACCGTTTTGCAAGCCATGCAGAAACACCCTTACGGCCGAAATGCCGCCTTCATCGGCCGGGTTAGTTCCTCCAGTGCGGGACGGGTTGTCCTCAAAACTGCCATTGGCGGCGAGCGGATGATCGATCTGCCCATGGGGGAGCTTGTGCCAAGGATCTGTTAAGAACATAATTAAGGATTTATACGATGTACGATTTTATTGATGACAATGCCATTCAAAGCGCCTTGGACCAGGCAAAGAATCCCGATCCGCTTCGCGTTCGCGAGGTGATCGACAAAGCCTATGAACGAAAAGGATTATCGCCGGAAGACGCAGCGGTGCTTCTACAGACGGAAGATGACGACCTGATCGGCGCTATTCTGGAGGCCGCGCATAAAATCAAGCAGGAGATTTACGGCAACCGGCTGGTGCTGTTTGCCCCGCTTTATGTGGCGAATCACTGTTCCAACAATTGTC